>Ga0307515_10004498_pt1 | contig 28838 bp, 21 predicted proteins | sample 17_EM_MG_FD_194513 | JGI IMG/M metagenome (GOLD analysis project Ga0307515, IMG submission 194513) | Populus trichocarpa ectomycorrhiza microbial communities from riparian zone in the Pacific Northwest, United States - 17_EM | ecosystem: Host-associated > Plants > Roots > Unclassified | place... | reverse complement strand
GTTGCAGGTACAAGGTAGAAACAACCTCGGAGATGAGGAAGACCACGGGTGGAACTAAGTTGGAAAATAACATGTTGCAGGGGTACTTAAATAATGAAATGATGAACAGATGGCATTGTTGACATGTAGGGCTAGTTCTGCATGGGCTAAGTGATGCCTTTATCAGCCAAACAAACAAGGGTTTTTAACCTCTCACTGAATAACTTGTATCATCTTAGATTCAGTATGTTTACAAGACAAGTATTGTTAATTCTCACCAGGAAATGACTACCAGCATTTACCTGCTTAATGCAATAGGTTAATGCCAGAATGGCACAAGCCATCATCCCAAATCTGCAGTTTGTGAAAACTTTGATGCCAAGATTTTTTCCAATTCGAGGATACAGCTCCACACCCTGAAATAGAAGAGGAGACATGTGAAAAAAGGAAAGGCAAAATCATAGTACTTCAATTTATTGTTTATCAAAACCATCAGATGTCCGAAGTATTGAAAAAACTTTTCAGCTTGGTTCACAGATTTCAAAAGAAGAAGCTTAAATTTGAGTTAGATCCTGGCCAAAGGATTGTTTTTTTTCTGATTTATGCTTGTTCCTCTTAGTTATATACCTGGCTCAATCTCCCTATTCCCCTATCATTTAGATTGCTTAATGACAAACAGCAATAATAATCACATGAGTAAAATGAAGATAACATTAAAGACACGAAAACATTTTGGTAAGAGGTATAGCAAAATAAATGAGAACGCAAACAAGTTGCCTAGTTAGAAATTCTTACTTTTACGTATAAGAAAAAACACAAGTCAAAGCTTGCAAGAATGAGAGCAGAAAATATTTTACCCAAATGATCATAGACAACTGCAGGGTTGAATATACCAAACCTGAAAATAAACACAGGAGCACTATTAGTTACACTTTACAATCATGTGTCACTTGGGCTAAATTGATTTTTTCTTTTTACCAATCAGAAGCAGAATGTCACCGTGCACACTGCTATGCTGGATCTAAAGTAACTTTTTACCAACCACAACCCTTCCGATGAGCGGGTCGGTGTCAAACTAGATGGAGTGCAGACATAAGAATATCACAGAGAAAGTCCTCATCACCAAAGGCTAAGATATGCAACCAATGTCACCATGTATGCTGCAAATCACAGAAACAAAGCTCATGACTTGAGTCATGTACAGCACAAACCTTTTTTTCTTCATTTCTTTTGACGGCTGCAATCTAACTACAAAAGAAATGGCAAAAAAGGATCTTGATAAAGACAATATCACGTGAACAGTACCTTGTAAACGGGTCGGTTCCCTTCGGGAGAAATAGGACCTTCAACCGTTTTTCCAGGTAAAAGAGGCTGAAGTGCAGCATCAAATGCTACAAAACAAACAATTATTTTCCAGGCATTAGCAGTGGGGGCTTGGCCGGATGTTTATTAACCCCTGCAACCCGTGTTGCTTCAAATAATCCCAAGTTTGGGAAACTTCCCCTTCAGCATATACCATTGTATATCATCTGCATTATTAGGTAGAACATTCTATTTTTTATATAATTTTGTTATCATCATGGAGCTCGTCAAAATCTATTTGCACTGCAGCAGTGAGTACACACAGACATCTTCAGAGGATTTTACCCTTTGTTGAAACAAACATAGTACAAAAATCATGAAAACGAAAAGGTAGAACCAAGTAAGTACTGAAAGAAAACTTGGAACATCGAAACATGCCACTAATGGTAAGTGCACAGTCCCTGCTCTATTACATATCCCATTCAATCATCACCAGGCAATTATCAATCCAAAAGGCCTGACCTCTCTACATGTTGCTGAAAACCATAAGGCAATGATCCTGAGATTTCTTAGGCGGACCAATTGATTCAAGAATCACACGTTAACAAGTAACCGTAAGGGAGATGCATTAAAATTTTAAAAAATAAATCTCATCTACAAGTGTGGTTTTGGTTATTTTTTAAAATGCATCAAAATAATATTTTTTTTATTTTTTTAAAATTATTTTTGATATTAATACATCAAAATGATCTGAAAACACAAAAAAATATTAATTTGAAACAAAAATATAAATAAAAAATTAAATTTTTTCAAAAATATTTTTGAAATACAAAAACAAACTGGAGTCGGCCTACTTTTCTTTAAAAAAAAAGTTGAAAAATATGCCAGCCAGTGGAAGAAAAGAAAACTATTTTAAGATTTGTGATGTGAAGAGGAGAAGCCTTACATTAAAATAACCAAGGGAGGGAAGAGAGCCACAAGTGAGACCATCGAAACACATGTGACCAACGGTGAAAGCACAGTCTTTGCTTCTGCCATTCTCTGTCTTGCAAGTCTTTCTCAACTGAAACTGTCTTTAAGATGACGTGAGAGAGATTCACAAGTCCCGTACTTTACTTGGATTTTGGAAAGCGACTTTTTTTTTTTTTAAGGTATGAATCATGTATTAGATCAATAGATCCTCGAATATAATAGCAATCTTTCAAACCCTCGTCTCAGAGAAAAAAGAAATTGCCAAATGATTTGAGATGATGATTATTTAACGTCACCAAGCCAAGGCATAGTCATGTCATAGTGGTGATATTTCAACCACTTTCAAAGAATCGATGGCTACCTACCCAATCATTTCAATCACTCAAGAAAATAAATATTATCACCATACTAGTTTCCAAGGATCCTAGACCTAAAGCATATTAGAAGTTAAGAGGTCCCCTCGGAATGCGATCCTCTATTTTTAACTCCCAGAAAGAGGAGCAATGGAAAATGGGAACTGAAAATACATTGTGCATTGACCAGCAAAATTTACATCCTGTCCAAACATCGAAGCACCTGAAAAGCACTTAACAAGAGTTATACAATTCAAGGGGTGCTAATAAGCACATTGCACTCTTGAGTTCACCAGCAGATATAAACAGGTAAACCAGTCCATTCAATGTGTGATGTCTTAGTAGATTCCAGGAACAATCCTGTAGCGAACCTTCTCACAGTACAACTTCCAGTACTTCCCATACCTGCAAGCAGGAGATCGTCAAAATTTTAATCATCCTAACTAATTTAGAAAATGCATAGAGGGTCTGATGATATGTGCCCACAAGCACAGATCGCATTTTTAAAAAAAAAGTTTGGCAATTCTGTGGAGGCCACCTGAGTAAGAACATAAAAGCTTTTCGCTTCAAGAAAGTAAAATCATTGAGGTTATGAGCATGTGCTTGCACACAAGTTTATAAATCTGTGCTTACTTGGACCGACATCGATCATCATCCCTTTTAGCTCGGTCAAACAGAAGGATGGTCAGAAATATCACATAGAAATAGGGTAAGAACTGCAAAAGCAAACAAAGATATCAGCCGTGTGTCCACAGGACTTCATGATTTGAGAAATTACTCCTATATACAAATGCTTACATGATTAAAAAGAGCCGGGACAGTCCAGAAAAAAGCAGCCAGTATTTCAGGTACATAATGGAAATGACGAGATAAGCCCCACCTGCAAAATCCAGGATAAAGGCTATCAAACTTTCCCCAGCTCAAATATTAATACAAGAAATTACACATCTCAACTGAGAATGGCAGTAACTATCTTGACACAACTGTATTATACAGCTTCATGATTTTGATATTAACTCATATTCATGGTGTGTCCAGCAAAACTTACCATCCCGATGTCAAAAGGAGGCTTATCTTTGTTTGCCCAGATGTTGTAGTGTATGAGGCCACAATCTGTTAAAAATCAGAACGTATTATGACCCTTTCTCCAGGTTGAAAATTATAGATCATGTAAATATAAAGGATAGATCACCAGATCACCTTTGATGGAGCCCTTCCCCAGACCAAACATTTGCCATTTGTTCTGCGAAATTCTTGCCTTTGCCTGTCACAATCATAATTGACATATATGGAGAGAATGCCTGCTGCTAGTATATAGAGTGCAAGCTGGACAAATAGGAGGATATGGTTAGAATAAGTATATCAAGGGATAAACAGCTTTAGTTTTTTTTTTCTTCAAGACTCATAGCAATCAAGCGTTTATGCTGATCTAACTGGATTTGAATCTTGCCTTAAGGTAGCTCTAAAATTGTAAATTGATTGGTGCTTTTATCTTTTGACTTTTGGCCTGAAATTCAAATCACAACACTTTTTTCTTGGGGAACAGAGGAACTCAACTAATTTTGCCAACCCAAAATCATCAATATCTAAATTATTTGACCACATTTTAATATATTTACCAAGAGCAAAAGGGCCATAAATTAATAGCTTTCACTAATTTAATTTCATCTCCAAGTTTTTACCTAACAAACTTAACTCAAATTCAAGACAAATAATGTAAAACATTCGGACAAAAGAGAATGGCTATAAAAGGGCAATTGAATTGGAAATCAAATAGATGAAAATAGTACAACACCTGAAGTCCAAGGTTCACAGGATGGTTTACAAGGTACATGCCGGGAGAAGTATACACAGATGGAACCCATACCAAGCATCCCCAGCAAATATAAAATCCAGCTGCCAAGTCCCATCATAGGAAAAGGCACAAGGAAAGTAACCATTAGAATAAGAGATTTTTGGAGGAAAAAAATTATAAGCTACTTTGACAGAACAAATGCTAGTATTTTCTCGAAAGAAAATCAATGGTAATCTCATTGATGACAAATTGCAAATCAAACATATGGAGAAGTAAACCTCGATCATGTGCAATGTCCATTGTGTTCCAGTAACCAGCTTCCCACCAAAAAAACTTTGTGACGTACACCAGCATCAATATTGTATTTACAAGCATGGAGTCAGCTACTTTCCCATTCTGCTCATACTGATAGAATACCCAAAAAGCAGATTAAGATTAGTATTCATGTAATTATACATGCAAAACATGAATTGGAAACTCACAACTAATGAGTTGAATTACTCATATTGCACATATAAGGTAAAAGCAACCTTCAGTAATGAGAAAGAGTACATGTGAAACTAAGTTCGAAAATAAAATGGTACAAACATGTTTATGATCATAGCCTCTGAGGCCACCTAAATAATGAAATGAAAACCGCGTATTGTTGACATATAGCACTGGTACCACATGGCATAATAAATTAGTTATACACAATTCCTTCATGGGTTGCTAGGTAGTCAATTTATCTGGGAAAGTGGATTTGAACAGCACATTGAAGGCAAATAATGTCAAAATAACTTTTAATCATGACTTGATACACACAAAAAAAGATGCTTTTATCAGCCAACAAACAGGGGGTGTCACTATAGAATTTGATTAACTCTTACAACCAGCATGTACACTATCCCAAGCTTACAAGATGAGTATTGTTCTGAAAAGAAACATCTTTTACCTGCTTAATGCAATAGGTTAATGCCAGAACAGCCCAAGACATCATCCCAAATCTGCAGTTTGTGAAAACTTTGATGTCGAAGTTCTTTCCTATTCGAGGATACAGCTCCAAACCCTGCAACAGAAGAAGAGAAATCTATAAGAGCAAGGCCTAGACTACAAGAATGCCATATAGGAATTTGAGTTAATGAAAAAAGAACCATATGAAGTGGAAAGGCAAAACGATAATTTAATTTATTGTTTTACAAAAAACTTCAGATGTAGTCTAGGAAACTTTTAGGAACAGTTCACAAATTTGGAAAGAAGCTTAAATTCGAGTTAGATCCTAGCTAAAGGATTGGTGGGTCTCTAATTTAAGCTTCTTCCTATTGGTTATATATCTGGCTCAGTCTCCCCTTTCCCCTATCAATGAGGTTGCTTAATGGACAAATAACAATTGTCACGTGAGCAAAATGAAGATATCATAGAGATCTGAACTCACCCAATAGAAGTCAATTATCATGTTCCCAGATGATCCAGAATCAGTAGATGATGGAGCCAAATGACCCTTCCAGATTGAAAAATAAATAAATAAATAAATAAAACCAGAAAGAGTTACAGCAAAATAAATGCAAACTGGGAAAGATTGCTGATTAGAAATCCTTACCTTTATGTATAAGAAAACACAGAAGACTAAGCTTCCAAAAATGAGAGCAGAAAATATTTCTCCCAAATTATCATAAACAATCGAGGGGTTGAATATACCAAACCTAAAGAATAAACAGGAAAAGTATTAGGTACGCTCCATAAGCATTTGTCACCAGGTGAAATTAATCATTACCAATCAGAAGCAGCATGTCTTACATTCCACAACCTAAAGTGGAACAACTACTATGATAGAATCTAAAAGAACCTTTTGCTAATCATAACCCTTCTATAAATGACTGTAAGCTTATTGGGAATGCTTAAGTACAAGGAAGTTAATGGAGAAGCTCTCACCACCAAAGGCTAAGATAGGTAACTAAAGTCACCACATATGCTGCCACACCATTTGCCTGCAATAACCACAGAAAGAAAGCTCATTTCTGGTGCCATGTAAAAGCTATGCGGTATGTATGAAGTAGCATAAGCATTTGTTTCCAATCTTCCGCTGTTATAATCAAACAACAAAAAAAATAGCATAGAAGTTTGATAAAGACAATATCATGTGAAAAGTACCTTGTAAACAGGTCGGTTTCCTTCAGGAGAGATTGGACCCTCGACCTTTTTTCCAGGTAAAAGAAGCTGCAGTGCAGCCTCAAATGCTGCATAACAAGCAATAATTTTCCAGGCAATTGCAGTAGGCCTTGGCCAAATGTTTATAAATCCTTGCAAGCCATGTTGCTTCAAGTAATCCCAAGTTTGACAAACTGACCCATCAGCATGTACCATTGTATACCATCTGCATTAGGTAGAAGATTCTAATTTTATGAACCCCATTACATCAATGAACCCATCCCCCCTTTTCTTCCATGCATTTTCCAATACACTAATCAAAATGACACCGCCAAAAAAATCAAAAGATTATCATCTCGAGACATATCAAGATCTATAGCTTTTAATACTGCAATAGTAAAAATGATGTTTTCTCTAAATTTTGCAAGAAAAAAAGCAGCGATCTAGAGATTTGTTAAGCAGGCTAATAAACTTAGCATCCAAAAAGAATCGGACTTTGACAAGCAATAATCTGAAAAGGTTAGTGCTAAGATCTAAAACAGCCCAGACAAAGTTTTTAAAAGATAGCAGCTTCATTTAGTATATCTACGGTGCCAATAACCGATACAAAAAAAGAGCAAAGAAACTACCAAGTATTATCAGATTCAAATGTAGAAGAAGCAAAGGAAAAGGGCTTACAGTAGAATAACAAAAGGAGGGCAGAGAGTGAGAAGTGAAAGCATTGAAAAATAAGTAACCAGCGGCGAATGCACAGTCTTCGTTTCTGCCATTCTGTCTGCACTCGACTGAACTGAAACTAGTGGGTCTCCGAATACAAGGATACTTGTGACTTGTGATGAAAGAGAGGAGGGTGACTATTTGCCTAATTTTGCTTCCCTTGGAAAAAGACTCTGCCTTCCTGATTGGCAGTTAAAAAAAAATCTTGGCTTGCCAGGGGTGCATGTCATGTGCCATACGGCAGCCAGCAAGGTGCTTGAGAATTTTATTAAAACGAGGTGTTTAGCATTGAGTTTGAAATTTTTTTTAATTAAAATTTAATTTTTTAAAAAATATATTATTTTTAAGTGATTGATTATTTTTTATTAAAATTTATTTTACATTATTATTTTTAATATTTTAGATAATGTAAAAAATAAATTTTAAAAAATAAATAAAATATTATTTTAATATATTTCTAAGACTTTAAAAAACAATTTCTACCGAACAAAAATCCTATAAAAAACTAGTAAATTTTATTTATCATAATAATTTTAAAAAAATTTATGATATGTTGTGTTTTTTTAAATATTATTTATTTAAAAATATATAAAAATAAAATTTTTATTAATAAATTATTAATAAATATATTTTTTAAAAATAAAAAATATTTTCAAATGGATCTTAAGCCACTCTAAAAAATTAAATTTAAATATTGAGAGAGAGAGAGAGACATGACGGATTTTGATTTCAATAGAGGTGGATACGGATGCACTCTCCTCCACCTTCGGGTCGGGTCTAGAGTCTGTAGACCCATTTGGTTTAGGTTTAAAGTTCAAAACTTTGAGCCTATTAATTGATATAATAAACCCAAAGGTGGAAACTTTTAAAGCCCATAAACAAAGTTCACTTCCTTTCTTCTTGTTATAAATAAAGAACACCAAGCCATCTAAGCCAGAAAGAAAGAAAGAAAGAAAGAAAGAATGGCAGCAATGGAAGGGGTGATGCAAGACCAATCACAGCTTCAGAATCAACAGCAACAACAGATGGTGGTGCCAGAGAGACTGAATCACGCAGTGCAACAACAGCTCAATTTGGAGTCTGTAAAGACTCGAGCAATCAGCCTCTTCAAAGCCCTCACTCGCATCCTTGAAGACTTTGACGCCTATGCTCGCACCAACACCACCCCTAAATGGTCTCGTATTCTTTCTCATTTTATTTATTTACTCTTTTTTTGAGATGGGTTTCCTTGTTTATTGATTTAATAGTTTTGGCTGTGGCAAAGCTTCGGCTTTTCAGTCTAGAAAATTGTTTGATGGGTAAAATATGGGAATTTATTAGTAAAGGTTTGCAAGTGAGAGAAAATGGGTCATTGATTCGAATGTGTTGATTTTGCTAATTAGTCATTGAAATTTATAGTTTGTTAAAATGAGCATGCTTGTGTGCTGTGCACCAGGCAAGATATTTTGGGGCAGTATTCCATGGTGAACCTTGAACTTTTCAGCATTGTGGATGAGATTAAGAAGGTTTCGAAGGCTTTTGTTGTGCATCCAAAGAATGTTAATGCTGAAAATGCTACAAGTATGACCAGTAACGAAGTTCTCCTTTTCTTGCTTGATTTTTGGTTGTGCTGAGTAACCTTGTTGAATTAAATGGCATATATTGCTTAATTTAACATGAAAAACTTTGTTTTTTATCCTGTGGTACAGTACTACCAGTTATGTTATCCTCGAAACTACTGCCAGAGATGGAAATGGATGACAATTCCAAGAGAGAGCACTTGCTTCAGGGGATGCAAAGCTTGCCAATATCCTCACAAATCGAGAAGTTAAAGGTGGGTTAGAGTTCATTCAGCATACAGTATATCATCATCGATTCTTTGTATTCAGGGATTTATAGCTCTCTAATTTTGCAGGCTAGAATAGATATGATTGCAGCAGCCTGTGAAGGTGCTGAAAAAGTATTAGCAGATACTCGTAAAGCCTATCAGTTTGGCACCCGCCAAGGGCCCACGACTCTTCCAACTTTGGACAAGGCTCAGGCTGCTAAGATTCTAGAACAAGAGAACTTGCTTCGAGCTGCTGTAAATGGTGGTGAAGGTTACTATCTCAACTGCCGATATCCATGCACATATTTGTCTGTAGCTCTTGTTCCTCGTTTTTTCCTTGAGCATTTAAATTTTGCACTCTTGTACTTGGAGAGTATTCATGCACATATTTCTCAGTAGCTCTTGTTCCTTGTTTTTGGCTAGAGCATATTTGTACTCTTGTACTTACAGAGAAACTTATCATCCATCATTTGCATTATATGCTTGCAGGCCTACGAGTAACTGGAGACCAGAGACAGATGACATCTGCACTTCCAGTGCATTTGGTGGATGTGCTGGCTGTGTCCGATGGAATGCATAGCTTCTCTGATTCTTCTGGTATTAAATCATCACTTTGTGTGCAAAAGTGGCTGTTCCTTATAATTTATATTGGAGATAAAATAATGCTGTGGAGGAGACTCTGAGAACATTCTCTTACAGGGATGTATATGAAGAATACTCCGCCAATTTCGAATAGCATCAATAACCAAGGGTCTTTGTTACAGGTTAAATCAATGGTTCTTTCTTAAAGGCACATTCTTAATTCTATATATATATATATATATGCATTTTTGTACATCTTGCCTTTTTATTTAGCTGTGCAAACATTTTTTTTGTGGTCGGTTGTGTTGTTGACATGCCTAATTTTTTTCTGGGGTGGAAGGTCACTCTTTGCTTGGTTGCTGTATCCCAATTGTTACCATCTCACTGAAACTCTTGGTTATTCGATGGATGGTTATATGAGATGCTTTGGAAATGTATTATGTAGACTTGTGGATGCATCAATGTGAAAGTGAAATTTTAATTAAGTAGCCAAATAGGTGTTTTTAAGCAAATCTTAGGAAAGCAATACTATCAAATGAATTTTATTTACCATAAATTCTTTTGTGATGAAAGAAGTAGAACCTTGATTTGTTGTCCCGATTGTATGAGAGCTCATATGATTTTTCTTTTTGGATTTGAAGTTGTACCATTTTTTATCTTCTGAACTTATATTGTAGCAGCCTACTGGAACACCACTTCATGGAAGATCAGCTGCATCTCCTTCTGCTGCCACGAGTGCTACTTCATTTGACCACACAACACCATCCCCGCTGCCATATGCCAATTCACCTCGGTCTGGTACGAACATGATGAACACACCTTCTCCTCAGCAACAAGTTCAACAGCAGCAGCAGCAGCAGCAGCAGCAGCAAAGGCAAAAGATATTACTTGCTCAGCAACAGCTGAGGCAATCTTCTTTGCAAGCTTTGGGACAGGTGTTGGTTTTTTCTGATTCTTGAATTTTTCTCGTCATCTCTTCTTTTATGATTGGCTGACTTAACAATCAAATTCTATTTCTTTGTGTTTTGTGTGTATGAAACCATAACATTTATGGCATTTTTCAAATGCAGACACAACCTTTGAATTTTAAAATTTTCATGAGGAAATCATGTCTCAAAGTTTAGAAGATTCATATTCTTATACCCTTTGAAATCTGCCCCTGTGTCTCTATGTATGTCTAAGAATCATTATTGGGTAAAAGATCATCTTTAGTTTTGAGTTGAATCAAAATGAATCCTTGCATTTTTGTAGCTTTTCTGAAACTTTGTGGAGGCAACAAAATACTTTAATTGAACTGAACTTTCTGTTTCACTGCCTAGAACTACTATATATCTGTTGTCCAACTTCTTTGAATATTTGGTCCCAGTATGTTTTCTGTCCATTTCCTTATAATTATCATTCTTATTACTAGTTCTCTTAGATCATATCTTTGAGTTATTAGCCAGTGACACAAATTATTTTCGATAATTATATTTTCATACCAATACGAGTCGCACTACTTTATCTAACAATTTTAACTTGTTGTGCAGAACCAAATGTCACAGATGCATGATTTACAGAGCCAGGGGCAGCAGAAGTTTCAGCCGGTAACCTATATTAGCTTCTTTGTCATCATTACTAATTTGGCCCACCATGTTTTGATTGTTTTCTTTATCTGTTTCTTCTCCCCTTACAGCGTATGTCCGAACATTTATGTGCCTTTCAAGCCTTTTGTCTTAAACTTTTATTTTGGCATTTGGTTTTCTTCTATCTACAAAGTACGGGTTAAGCTAACAAGAATGCAGGTTTTGCGAAGTGAAAAATGTTAAGAGACAAACATAAGCCACCTCACCTACTCTCAATACACATAGTTTGTTATTTCATTGCACAAAGCCTCTTGCATCTCTACCAATATCTCAAGTCTGGCTCTATGTGTTTCACTCTCAAGTTGTGTGAATTATATCTAAGAAATATAATTCACATTTTGGGCTCGTGGGCATCACTCTTGAAGTTGTTCCTCGTGATCAGAAATTCTAATATGCTACTAGAGAGATGTATGTCTGTGAAATTTCAATTTTAAGCTTTCTCCTGTACGTTTGCTTTTCTTCTGTGTTACAATCAAGAGGGTTTTGTGAAAGTTTGGGGTGATAAAATATTATCAGAGAGCAAGCTACATAGATCTCAGTTGTGTCAACTTTATTGATTTTAATACACTGATATGAAAGTTGCTTGACCAGTGCAAAAAGGGAGTTTTATGTGCATTTGTTCTATGCTTCACTTTTTCTTATTTTAGAAATAATTTCTTGGCTAAATTTAATGTCTCACCAGTTACATGGACAACATCAGATGCAGTATTCTCAGCCAGTGGGCCACCAGCAATTTCAGAGTAGGCAGCTATCCTCCGGACATGTTCAGCATGGCATGGGTCAAAGCCAACTCAATCAAGGAAATCAGTTAAATCGTCATTTAAGTCAGTTTTCTAGCGCTGCTAATACTTCATTGTTCAATACTGGTCAGGGAGCACCAAACACCCAGATGGTCAGATATGTTGATTATTTCTAGTCTTGTGCAATCCATCTATATTTCTTGTTAAGTGATCAGGTTGCATATTACACATGCTATGACATGTACCAGTATAGAAAACACCATTCGATTTCAGTTTGTGGTGTCATTTGATTTCATTTAGCTTTACCCTATCTTGCTATCAAAGCTACTCTTGTGATATCTATAGACATATAATTGTTCTTTTTTATAAAAAAAAAAAATGTATCCAAAATTTGAAGCTAGTCTTTCTCTCTATCGGCTGGTACCAATAATTGACTATGAATGTACATGTAATTTAATTGTATTTGTTACGAATATATGTAGTTGATATTGATTCTAAGAGTTTAAATACTGGATCCTTCTTTGAGGTCACTGGTGTCCTGCACTGCTGAATTGCAGTATTTCAATGAGACCTCAATTTCATTATTTCACTTTTATTGCTTTTTTGTTTAACTTGAGTACACCTTCATAATTTTCTTGCGTGCATATTTATATTTCTTACTACCCTTATTTTTTCTATCTTTTAAGATGCATGCCCATTGCTTCTGCTCATAAATGCATAATGAATGTTTTGTTTGTATGTGCCAGATTTTTGTATCGTGTTTCTTTTCTCTCTTTTTAGTTGAGTTATTTATCTTTTTAAGATCACTTCCCCTTTTGATCCATCTTAAACTTGTGATGTTTTGTTTGCCTCAGATTCCAAACATGTCTTCCACGATGTCATCACAGCCACCTGTAACACGAATGCAGGTAAGCTTTCTGTGTGCTTTGCGAATTTATATTTTCTGTTTCCTTTTGCTTAAAGGGAAACGTGGAGAGGGGAAAGGAGGGAAGATTGGCTTCTAAATTTCATTAGTGCATATTGGGTTCCTAGTCCACCAGAGTTTACCCAAAATCTCTCATCAGGTATGATGCAACTAATAACATGGTGACCTCAAGTCATAAACGGAGGGCTTGATTTGGTGCCAGACAGATGTTCCAGCAGCATCTTCATGTTAACTGCATGTGCATGCAGTTTGATATTTATGATTTGCTTTTAAATGATGGGTCAAATGGGTCATTCATTTCTGTACTGAATAATAGAAAGTTAGATGATGTTACCATTTATTTCTTCTTGTTGAATTCACTACACAGTTTGGATTAGCTGGTAACAATCCCCAGAGGAGTCTTGCTTCCACGGTTCTTAATGATCAGAGTATGAACCTGTTCTGTATTTTTTTTCACCTTACAGTCATGCTTGGTTAATGAACTTGCAGTTATTTTCTGCTCTTTTTCTTTCTTTCTTCTGTAATTCATCCCTTTTATCATTTTGTTTTTTCTCCCTTGTTGGAATGGGGAGTTCTCTCCTGCTTTCCTTATCAGTCCCATGCAGGGCAATGGCTGCATTGTGTTCGTTTTGGCACGCGCACACAAAAAAAAAAAAAAGCAATTGTGCTTGTCTTATGTTTATTAGAATCTTAATACATGAGGCTAAAGTTCAGTTTGCGGCCTTTGCTTGCAGTGTATAATATGGGAGTATCCAATCCTGGTGGTATGATGCCCATGCAGCAGCAGCAGCAGCAGCTTGGCTCTCAAGGTGCGTTTGGTAATATGCAACCAAATGCTCAGAATTTACAGTCAAGCATGGCAGCGCTTCAGAATGCATCACAGAACCATCCCAATTTTGCTCAACAGAGACAGCAAAATCAGCAGTAGCCATGAAATAGCACTGTAATATTCATCATTTCTTTTTCCTGATGAAATATCTTGCATACATGCCAATGAGGCAATGGTTATCAAAATTTGCTATGTTGAAAGCATGTGTATCCATTGGTAATTATGGTGTGTATTCAGTGTGTGTCTTATTGTTTCATTAGTTGATAGAGCACGTATCTTAAAGAGTTCATTTACCAGTTGAAAGCTGCTATTAGAAAGCTGTATTACGCTGTCTATCTAGGCAATGTCCGTCAATGTTTCACATCATTGGTGATTGTATTTTATTGCACAACCAAACCAGTCCGCTTTTATATTTACAGCACTCTGTCCGGCACTCTAAATTTAACCATCTTGCCATGATGGTCAACTCTCTCTTCCAAGGGATTCGAGAGTCGTGTTAATATTACATGTTTGAATGAAAGCCACAACCGTCAAACTATGTGCTGACATTGCACAAGACTGAAAATGAGAGAGTTAAGGTTGACACCATATAGCCCGTCTCTTGTTCGTTGTAATATGTAAGTTGAGAAGAGAGAAGAAAAGAAAGAAGAAAAAAACTGTGGCTCGGGGCTGGTTTCTATGAGAATTTTTGTTATAACTGTATATATGCACCTGTCTTGCTCAGTAAAATGGTGCTTCAGGGATTTGAATGCAGTTAGTAGAAATAATTGCATCTGGTTCTTCGCGACAACGGTGGAGAAGAAGAGGTTGTAGGAATGTGATGATGGGCTTAAACAAGCTTGGAACAGAAGCCACAGCATCTCTCCACAAACCATTCTAGCCTGCATTGAATAGAGAGTAAATTAGTTGCAAACAACACCCCCCGGCTTTCTTGAACTAAAATATAGTCAGAGATCCCTCTTTTCCTCCTTTCCCATGATGGGAAAAATATCATGTTCCATCCTCCTCTATCCTGAATTTCTTCTACTCTTGGTGAGCTGGATATTCTAAATCATGAGATGCTAATTGGACTTCATTGGGAGGCAAGAATAGTATATATTATATTGGTATATGTTGCCTATGGTTGAATTACCGTTGCAATTTTCCTGACAGTCAAGAATGGGCAGATTCCGCTGTCTTTGGTTCACATTTTGCTGCTTTTGACTGGTTGGTCCATGTATTGAAACCGAAAGGAAAGGGGAAAAAACCTGCCAGTCAAAACTCAAAAAGGTCCAGGCAAGCTCGACCAAATCTAATGGGGGTGTGCAGGGTCGATTCGACATGAATTTCCTTTTCTTTTTGTTATTGTTTCTATAAAGTACGGTGCAAGTTTTGGTTATCCCAAAATGAATGAGGAAACAGAGAGATTCATTTCTTTGAATGTCGTGCAAGATAGCACAACGAAAGAATGAAGCAAGAAAAAAAATTAAAAAAAAAGAAGAAGATTAGCAGCAGAAATGAAGTTAAAGGCAGTTGTATATGCTTGAATTAAGTAAAATATATTTATTTAGCTAGTAGATTGGAAGATTGTCAGATTAGATGAACCAAGAAATATGCTCACAAGTCTTCAAGGCAAGAACTCTTAGAATCCAGCGCATCAGGATCCGGCCGATCCAACGAAAATGCTGAAGGCACCCGTTTAGGACTAGCCAGCTTTTGAAGCAAGGGATGGAGGTTTTCAGAAGATGTGTGGCTAGAAAGAGGAGGGGAAAAGGGCGGTGAAGGAGAGGGGGAGCAGGAGAAATTGTACTTGTGATTTCCAGCTCCAATGCTTATGGGAAGAGGTGATGGTGGTGTTGGTGGTGAAGATGATGGAGAATCATAATCACACCCCATAAATGAAGAGTTAATCTCTCGACTTCTTCCTCCCCACCTCTCTGTCTCCGAGTCCTTAAAAAGATTAACGAAGAATCTGTTAGATGTACTTTCCCGGGAGTTTTTGTTTGAGATGCAGGTAGAAAGTATAGACAGACCTAACGGTCTAGGCCTCCTGGGTTAACTTGTCAGCTAAACCTACCCTCCTTAAATCTTAATTGAGGGTTTTACGGGTGGTAAATACCGCGTTCTAAACAGCGGTTTAAAATCAAAAGCACCATTAATTCTGGTTGCTTTTCATCCATACCGCAGTTTCAAACGTACGTGGGTCTATCCAGAGTTCCAGACCGTATCTAGCTTGTTGTCATATGCTTTATCGTCAGTGGTGCATGGAGGAGCTACCATTAATAGCTCTTTCAATGGCTGCTCAGTCTGTTTGATACACTTAAAATCTACATGAAACTCGATATAGTTTTTATTTTAAGAAATTTCAAAACGATGACATTAAATTTTTTAAAAAAAAAAACCTTAAAACAACATAGTTTCGAATTGTCTTGAGTCAACTCATGCCGGTCTACCCAATCTAAAACCTATCAACTCATAACCTGATTTACAGAACAAGTGGCATTTATTTTAGTGAATAAAAACATAAGACTAAGAAAAGAAAAACACGAGAGGATCCTAAGAAGTTAAGCATTCCTGCTGGCAAGTTGTTTCACTGTCAAAAATCTCTCTCTCTCTCTCTCTCTCTCATTTTCTTTAACTTACATTAACTTCATTATTGTATTTTTTTTATTGATAAACTCATCTCCCAAGCCAAGCCATTAAAAAAGTATTTGGTGCTGCAATTAAACTGTACCTTCGCAAATTTTTGAATTTTTTTGAATTTTATTTTATGTTTTTTAATTGTTTTGAGGTGATGATATTAAAAATAATTTTTAAAAAATAAAAAAAATTATTTTAATACATTTTTAAATAAAACACATTTTAAAAAATAATATTAGCTATTGTTCCAAACACACCTTATTAGCAGTAGTACAATGAACTTTTTTTTCATTTAATCATATTAAATGGAGGAATATTTTATTCATTATTTCTTTTTAATGGCAAGGACTTTTGGAGCATTTAAGGTTTTTTTTTTTTAAAAAAAAAGAAAAAAACAGAGAGAAAAGTAAAAGAGTATCTAATATTGCACTATTGTTTGAAATGAAAAAAAAAATTGTGAATGATAATGCTATATTTAGAAAACAATATAATGTTTTCTTTGATAAAATATGTGATTTTGAAGAGAATTTAACATTTTTTTAAAAAAAATATGATGCCTTCAGAGAGGGAATTCAGTTGAGAAAATCAATATACCAAGGACTCAATTAAGAAAAAAATATTTAAGCTTCTGGGATTTAAATACTGTTTATAAATGGTAAAATTTTAATTAATTCTCTATTTAAATATGAATGATTTCTTTTTAATTTGAAAAAAAAAATAAAGATAGTAACACTAAAACTATCATACAGATATAGTCTTCTCCATTGAAAAAAAGGGCATGATTGGTAATTTAATATAAATACTAAAATTTATCATAGTTTTAAATTTCAATTTAAAATCAATTTAAAAAAAGATTTAGATCATAGATGAGAAGGGAAAATCCAAAAAAAAATAAAATTAAAATGGATAAAAAGGATGTTATTTTCATCAATATTCTTTTTTAAAAAATAAAATCAATAAAATTTTTACGGGTTCTACTCGAGTTGTAGATCAAACTAGAATTTTGATCGGCTTAGATCAAATTAATTTTTTCTTTTATTTTTTTAGAACCAAACCAATTAGATCTTGAGTCGGCTAGTTATCGCTAGACCCGGGCATTGCTGAGTTTTTTTTATCAATGTCCAGATAAAATTTAAATGGAACATTTAATCGTTTTTGTTAATTTATTAGAGTGACAAGTATTAATAAAAACAAAGCGAAAGGACATATTCGAATAGATTTTTTTATTTAGTTGTTGAATTGAATGATGTAAAATATTAGATCCAGAACTTAGTTAGATACATAAATCGTGTCCCTCCAAATTCCTCTCTCTCTGGGGGAGGTTTCTTCCTTGTTTTTGTCAACGAACAAACTCTTTCCCTACATGAAACACACATCACAGACCAATTACAACACAGCACGTAAACACACCTTGGTTCTTTCCATGACATGGACTCTAGCAATTGGCCTCAAGTCATGCACCATTGCAAAAGAATGCTGTAACTTTATCATAGCTAATAATCACGAGAGGCTAATAATGATTCAAGTACCTGTTTTTATCAAACTATAATTTTGTTAAGTTCAAAGCTTACGGTCTTGTCTTCCATGTTTTTTATTACATTTTTTCCTACTCTCTCTCTCTCTCAGCACTGACTTGACAATATACAAGAAAACCCTAAAAACAAAAAAAATCTCTAATCTTTGCAAACTCTCAAATGAATGCAGATATGCTTTGCTAAATATCAGGTAAGACCCATCTTTGCATTCTCTCTCTTTTTTTTTCAAAATTCTATGTCTTCTATTGTTTTACGAATGATTTTTGTGTAAAGATTGAAATCTTTTTGTCGGTGTTGAATTATTACTGAATTTGTTCATTTCTGTGAGTGTGCAAAATTTGAGCTAACTTCAACCTTTTTCTGCAATCTGCAATCCATTGGTCTAATGAAAACTACATGATGTTTTTTGCGTTTCTAATCTTTAGCTCACTGTCTGCTATATAGCACTTTTTTGCAGAATGAAAAATTATGAGCAATTAATTGTCTAGAATATATGTTTAGAGATTTGATTAAAATTTTGTTGTATATATGCACTTTTAATGTGTGTTGATGGAAAGTTTGGATAGGGTTCTTTTTTAGTATAAGATTATTTTCTTGCTGTGTATACCATGAGATTTGGATATTTGATGTTGATGACTGTCTTCCTTGTCATCTTTGACTTGGCATTTATCGCATGATGTTGTGTTATGTAACCTTATCCTGTTTTTAATTTGCTTGCAGGCTGCGTAGTTTCTGCTGAGATGTTCTGTGCATGTTGCAGGTATGGCAATGACGTTGAAAGTTCGATCCTGATCCAATATTATTCGCAATGCAATTGGTATCAAATGATAGTCGCAAGGAAGATATTTCAGAAAGTGAACCGATCTTATCCCATTCTAACATTTCGCAGCACTCAGAAGAAGAATCACCGTCCTCTCTTGAAATTAAATCTTTAGGAAGGGATTGTGAAATTCATGTTGATGATTTAGAGAGTATTCAGATTGATGAAACTTGCCATCTAGTGAATCCAGACCATCCACAGTGCCGTATATGCCTGGATAATGAAGGTGTTACCTATTTACTGTGCTGGGCACGCTTTTTTCATTTCTTAATTATTATGTGTGTGAGGTGTGACTGTAAATTGGTTTTTCTTTTTATATTAATGCAGCTGAAGCCTGTGCTAATTCATTTCAGGGGAAGACTTGATTGCACCATGTCATTGCAAAGGCACTCAGAAGTATGTCCATAGGTCATGTCTTGATAATTGGAGATCAACTAAGGTAAATGTTCGTTTCTATCTGGCATCCATGTTTCCTCATTTGCAGAGTGATGAGCGTGGAACTTTGAGACTTGGGAAAATCATATTGAACCTTTAGATCTTTCTTGCATTGAGTACATGTATGCATGTGATAATGGTAAGTTTATGTCTTTATTCAATGATAATTCTTCGAATTCATTTTCAGGAGGGCTTTGCATTTGCTCACTGTACAGAATGCAGAGCAATGTTTGTATTGCGGGCAAATGTCCCAGCAGATCGATGGTGGTTGAGATTGAAATTTCAGTTCCTTGTTGCTAGGGACCATGCATTTATTTTTGTAGTAGTTCAGCTGGTACGGCCACCATTCTTTTCATATTAATTTAATTTGGTAATATAATATGGATGTTGATTACATATCACTGTTGTGGGTTTTACCAGTAAGTTTCTTCGTTTTTTTCTTCTTGTATATTTTGGAGTAGGTAACTAATTGAAAAGTATGACTGGCTATAATTGACATGATTTTCTGCGATAGCATACACTACAAAGTGCTCTCTGAAATTGTTGGCAGTATTACCATGCCCTATGGACATGCTTTCCATGCAGCTGTCATTATTATTTGTTCGTTTCTTTAGTGGGGTTTGGTACTGAATGTCACTGTAGCTATGGAAATTGAAATATTTGTTGGTGTGAAACCAAGAAGACATAAGTAGGTTTAATGAAAAGAATCCTAGCTGAGAAAAAAAAATATGCATTTGTACTCACACATTCGCATGCATAATTATGTGTGTGATTGCATGCGCACTCTTGCATAGTTGACCCAAGGTTGTCTTTGTTTGGAAATTTGCATTGATATTCTACCGAAGAACAATATGAACAGATATGGAGGGTAAATATGAGCTGGTAAACTTTGTTCTCTTCCCTTTTTGTTTGAAACACTTTAAAGGATCCCTTTTCATAGCAGCTTAGTTTCCCGTGTGCGTTTACCTACTGCACATAAGGGATTGATTTGATGAGATAATTGGCCAAATTTTGTTTTATCATTAGATTTGTTTTTCTTTCTTAAAAAATTAATAAATTGATGTTCTGAACAGATTGTTGCATTCTTGGGTGTGCTGGTGTACAAGTTCTATGGGGAGGAACTAAGGGAAATGTTTGGCTATGAAGAGCATCCCTATGGATTCTATACTATGGCTGGTATGACTGGTGGCATCTTCAGGTCAAGAACCATTTTCGTGAGAATTTTATGCTCTCTCTTGTTATTACTGATTTTTACTTCATTATTTGTATGTAGTTTTAGCGATTGTTTTGGTGGGTTTGCTCTATGGTTTCTTCATTGCTATAATATGTGGACAAAGGATCAATGAGCGCCACTATCATGTTCTTGCCAAACAAGAACTTACAAAGGTTTGGTATCTCATCCTTAAAGCATTTAGAGTTTCTAAAACCAGCTGCTATAAGGTAGAATTTAACTAGAAAACAGTTGCTAAAAATTCTTCATAGTTATATTTTAGTGTTTCATTTTCTTCAAGTATTTTTCCCCGGTGGAAAATATTTTTGGGTAATTATATATTTGTGGATTTTTTGTACTTTGTATTTCTGGACCCTGTGATTTTCTCTATGTTCTAATTTGCCTATCGGCAAGTTTCATGACATTGGGACCATTCATAATGTTAGGAATATGTGGTGGAAGACAGAGAAGCTAGCAAGGATGTCCCTGAACTTGGAGCCAGTCATGTCTCGGAGCTAAGAATGTTGGGTCTTTATTAGTCTTGAATTCTCTTGACTTCTGTGTACTCTGTAAGTAATTTCAACTTCTATTTACTTTTTATGCCGATCACTTTTTCAATTGCTTGGTCATCTTCCTTGCTGTAAAGATCAAATATCTTGATTATAGATTTGATCTAAGAATAAATGTCTACATATTCCTTTTTGTACTTTTTTAGTATTGTTGCCAGACCATTGTTAATCTTGGATGCTTACACTAATGCACTGCTGCGATGCGAATTTATGCATCAATGGAGTTCTTTTCTTGAATTGCTTAAATTTTTTTTCAGGTCTTGCTATCCTGTGCCTGGTGTTGATCTGGTCTGCATGAATTTATGCATCACTCCATAGCGTGTATGTTGAAATTTTTCATACTACTGTTTCAAGGTCTTACAATTCTGTGTTGTATCTCATTTTTTAACTTGGCATTTGAATTTTTAGAAACCCATGCCCGAAGATGATCTTTTCTCAATCAAACTACACAACCACAAAAGGTGTGGTTTGTCTTGTATATTTCTATACATGTATGCGTTTTGACTCTTGTTGTGTACTCGATCATCAGCTTCTTGAGTTTTATATGTTAAAATTTATTGATTTACAAAAAGCATTTTCATATGTTTTGTCAGCAAGGTTATGCTTACTCTTGTTTGTCCATAGAGAATGCGTGAACTTAGCAGGAAGAGAGCTTACAGTTTTGAGTTTAGTAGTTTAACAATATTGCTATGTACATAATCGAACTGTGAAAACCCACAGCTAATTAACGGAATGGCGATGAGGATTATTGCACTGTAAAAACATAACTTCAGAACTTTCACCAGAAAAATAGAAAAACCTTTGAACTTCGGAGTAACATGGTTTTGAAGTACCAGTACTGTGCTAGTTTTCACTAACATATCAGTTGTTGTCTGCCGACTTTGAGAAGAAGCATCCATTTAGAAATTCCCATCAGCAGCATTGATCCAACTCTTTGAGATGCAGTCGACTCTCCTAATTTTTCCCTGCATAAGACAATGTCTATGGACTTTCTTAGGAAAGTGGGGATCCCTAGGATAGATTACAGCTAGCAATGGTTGTGGGCTCCATGATAAGTTGAGCAACAACCTCCAATAACGTTGCCATATACTGAAGTATGAAGCGATTGAAGCAATCCAGTAGTATTAGAAACACAACTGTGTACACTCTGAAAAGATGCCTTGCATTCTGGCCTGATTCCCGATGGCAAGAGGCCTGGTAAGGGTTATACCTGCAAATGGCGCTTGGCCTTGAAGAGGAAAGGGTACGAGTTTAGGTGCATGTGGGGAATCGACTCTGCTGGAACGAGCCAACATGATGCTACATGCTGCTGTTAGCAACAAGGATGATACTAATAGAGCCCTGCTTCCCTTCATCAATACCAAATTTAACTTGTCTTTTAATTTCTTCTTTCTTTTCCTGTGTCACAGCTGAAATCAATGCTTGCTCCAAGTTGGTGACTGCAAAAGAGGGCATGGACCATTTATATGGACTGGGTTGTCCATGATGCTTGTTGAAAGCCGTTATTCCATAACATCATAAAAATTATCTCATAAAGAAATAGAAATTTAAGTTGTCCCCAGCCCCATATTTCAAACAGTAATAAGATTTAAAAGGGATTGTAGTAATTCTTTCAGTCTACCCTCTCATTGTTTCCGAGGGCAGAGCTTAATAAAAATTGGAGGTTTTTACTAGAAAGCCTCCGGTTTAACGATTAACAAGTATTGGATCTTGTTTCCTTGAGAATCGCTATATGTATATAATATAATCAATTTATGTTTTAAGTTCACTAATTGTACATGAAACTTCTGCATTAAGCTGAGCAGGTCCACAATGAGGCCTACAATGCTGCCACGAGCAATATATGTTGTTGATAGAAAAAGCTTTGCTTGCGGCCATGAAAAAAGTTGGGAGGTGCCATCTTTTGCTATTTACACATTTCATATAGAAAAAAGCAACGAGGCTGGCCAAAGCATTTCACGTTGAGAAACCCTTTTGATTCTTGTTGAAAAGAAGAGAGCTAGTGTCTTGTCTTGTCTATGTTTTTTCTATCAAAACACAAGAAAAATCCAAATTGCATTGGATGATCATAAGAGCAGCAGCAGCATGTTATGATAAACGTTGGCAAAGAGACGTAATATCATGGATGATGAAAATTAAGCAATTGGAATTAATATGAAAGCTTAATTAATTGCACCCGTGGGATTTGCTGCTCTGTTGGTGATTGTACATAATTGCCTTCTTCATCAAAACCTAATTTACCATAAAATAAACAGCTAGTATATATATATTTGTGCTTTGCAATGAAACCACTTCAAGACAATTTAATCAGAACTCGAATGAGAATGACTAGAACTGGAGAATCCTTTGATCATCAAATATCATACTAAATACTAAGAATTAATATAAGTTGTAATCATATAAAACACAACCAGTCACTAGTTGAGGTTCATGTCATGTGAAAAATTTCAAAGACTGAAAATCAGTGAAAACTGCTAAAGCAATAAAACTAAATGCAACAATCCTGCCAGCAGCAGCAGATGCCAATGCCACTACATCCTATTGTCAGCTCCAGCTCCTGCTACAACACCACCAGTTGCTGGACATGTTGGGTTGATGTTATTGAAAAAGTCGTGATTGGGCAGCATATAATTAAATGGAGGAATGCCGTGAGCATTGAACCACCCCCAGTATTGGCTAAAGGGTTTGATTGATCGAGTTTGGTTCCATAGATGCTATTGCAGCAGCACAAGTATTTGGTGCAAGTGCCGGTACCAAAGCAACTGCTAGGCCATTCCCAAACAGTATGACATTAAGATTAGCAGTGCTTTGATGCAACATGAACATATGTTAGTCTCGTCCTTTCATCAACATTTTACCACATTATAAACATGAAAAGATTGTCAGAAACAAAAATATTTATAATAATGCAGGCATGCATTATTAACATATACATTATATATGTATGGTACTTAATTATTCCTTTTCTAATTAACAAATACTTCAGTATTTATTATGAGTTTGGTAACTATATTTTGTATAAAAAAATGTTTCAGGAGTGATTTTACCTCAGCTCTTAATTGTCGATATTGCATTCTTCAAAATTTTATTTTCAGCGGCAAGATCATCACATCTTTTTTCCTTAGCAGCAACAAGAGAAGACTATGTAGCATTAAATTTCTCTACGTCAGTAGCCTACTTCAAACCCGTAATAACAGATGTCAATTATAAGGTCATGGATAGCACATCCTTGCTGCAATAGAGGGATAACAATCCAACCCGTAATCAACCAGTCTGAAACAAAGCACGGTAGAAACAGCGTTGCAGCACTGGACATATCCGGAGACATCCAACCATCACAGAACACAAAGAACCTTCATTGCACCAAAAACAACTGCACTGAGAGGAAAAATGAGCTGCAGCTGCAGACCCAACCATATGGCACGCAAGCCAATGAAATTACATCAAGTGATAAAATGTCATTAATGAAATATCATCACGGACATAGCAATAAAGATCCATTACCATATTCAGTCAATAGCATATCCATATCCAATAAACAAGCACTCACAGGATTTGAATCACATTTTTCTTGAATCAAATATCAAAGAGCATCCATATTAGCACTGCCATAAATAATGATACAAAAATTTGAAGTTTGTGTGACAATAAAGATATAAAGATTTTGAAGTATAAGTGACAAAGACAGGGGGCAGTATGACAGCAGCTCTAACACCTCCAACGGCACATAGGGATTGAGAGCAACTACAAAGACCTCATGAAGCATGAGCATTTGGTTGAGAAGCCACAGTACTAGTATACCAAGCAGTCTTCGATAGCAGAGACACCAAGAATTGCCAGGACCATGAAGTAAAGAGATATCCACAAAACATGAAGCATAAGCACAACAATCAGAAACCAAGTGGGAGAGGAGAGAGGGAATAAGTGAATGCTAGCTGTTTGATTGCTTGATTACACCTTTTTCTTATTGTCCATGTACAGGTAATAAATAAAAAGAAATTCAATATTAGCAGTAAAGTGCCAAAATTAGCTAGTAATACATTAAATCTAGAGAGGGAAAGGGAGAGTAAGATCACCGTATTATTAGCTTAAAACATATGTACAAAAGCATGCAATTGAACTAAAAAAAAACATGTCCAGCAAAATAGAAACGGTATCACAAACAACATAGTTGTAAGTAATGTTATTAACTACAAAATACATTTGTGAATAATAAAGTTCTAGGCATAATTCATTCAGGAATAACTAAACTTATTGCTACTTCACCAAGTCACATCCGAACAGCTCTAGTTGATCAAATTGTGATTCAGTTGGTGTTTCGCTTGTTTCGCTTTTCTTGATTCTACATGAAATTCACATGTTTGGATAAGCCTACACATAGCAAATAAGCAGTCAATAAAAGCAACAAGATTTGAAAATTCCCATTTTAGTTTGTGAAAAGGCTTGTTTGTTCAACAATAAATAAACTTGCCCCGATGCTAATTTTCTAAGGAATATGACCTATCCTTCCTCATCCTCAGATTGAGACGTGTTACTTGTAGTAGTATCTGCCTCTACTTTCTTTGAATTCAACTTTACCTCCACCAGTTGTGAAGATGCACCTGTAATTAGAGAAAAAACAATAGTGTAATCGGCAATGGAGCACATAAACAGAAATTATTCTTCTGCAAGACCTAGTACAGTAGTAATCCAAATACATCAGTTTTACTGACTTTATTATGAGAAATGCCCAATTGACAAGGAACCAGGTTGACTTTATAGATGATTCGAAGATAACATGAATTCATTTTTTTCCCAAATATTTATATAGCAGCTTCCTCGATATATGCAAAGGGAATGCAAGAAAAGATGCTCATTTTCAAAGCAGTGTAAATCGACAACATCTAAAGTAACCCAGAACCTATCACATTACCAAAATATCAGATTTAGAAGTGAAACACTCGAAATATCAAAATTTCTTCTTCTGCATCTCCTCTAAAACTTGGCAATCATTTTAACAAGGAAACAAAAGAAATTTTAAAAGCACTCATTTCCCACAAAACACAATCATCCAGATCCAACATAAAGCCACAGTAGCATTATATCATATTTGATGGGTAAAACCATCTCCAGTAAGCAACAACAAACAATAATTCAATCAATTTAACATAAAAAGACTCAATTTTGCATACCCATAACCAAACTAACCACAACCAACTGAGCAATCGATAATTTTGAACAAAACCCACATCACAAAACCTTATATGAGAAAAAAAAATTACCTTTAACAAAATAATCAGAGGAGGGCCATCCTCTAACAGTAGAGGTAGAAAGGGACTCCTCATCAGACAAAGGATTAGCCAATTTCTCAACAAGGTGAGCAATCCCAAGAGAGCCAGATGCAGATCTAGGAGGTGGGACCCAATAAGAAGATCCAGGCAAGAAAGGGAGCCAATCAGGCGCAGCACGGCGCACAATGATCCCATGGATTGCATCTTCTAGCTTTCTAAGCAGAGGGTCTGTGGATGATGAAGAAGAAGAATCATCAGATTCTGATTGGTTGTTCCTGTTGGGAACGTTTGATTGGGCTCTAAGAGTAAGTAAACGAGAAGAACATCTCGTTGGTGATGGTGACGATGTTAGGTAGTATGTTTTTGTAAGAGAAACAGAGAGAGAGCGAGCCATCAAGATCGTTTTATTTCCTGTGTTTTCGGTAATAGGCAAGAAATTGTCTTGTAAGATTTTGGTTATGGATAAAGTACCGGGGAGAGAGAGGGAGAGGAGGGAGGGGGTGGACTGGACATACATGGATGGAGATGGGGACTGGGGAGTTTTTGTCGGTATTTTCTCGGATAGTGACACGTTTCTGTTCTGCTAAACTTCATTTTGGTCCTGTAAAATTAATCCGCGTTTCACTTATGTATGTATATTTTGAAATTTCTCAATGACCCTTTTATTTAGTTTCCACAAAGTTTCAATGTTCCCCTTGATTATTGAATAGCTTGTATTCTCAATTTGGTTTTTGATTTTTTTTCCTTTTATATTCTCAATTTTTTTGTGAACTATTATTAACATGTGTGGGGATTTGATGGGAAAAAATAGAAGTTTCCAAGGATAATTTTGGAATATTGATTAAAGTTTGTTCTTCCATGTATATTTGGCGAAATATTAGCATGTGCAGGGATTTTACAGGGAAAATAGGAACTTTATAAGAAATATAAGGATAATTTCGGGACTTTTGAAAATTAGAGGTAAATATGGAATATTGGTGAAACTATAAGGGTGAAAATGTAGTATGCCTACATTGAATCTTGGGTTTTGTCAAGCTTTGTGTTTTTATTTTTTTATACACCAACAAGTATTTTGGTCCTTCACTTCTATTAAAAAAACTCAGATTCAGACTTCCTCTTTGTCAAAAATGGACTGATTATTGTTGACAATTTTAATCTGACCATCGATTAGGGATCAGATCATGATGTCTTCTGCTTAATTAAAGTGTAACTCTAAAAGGCATGGTCTTTACTGTTCATCCAATTCATGTTCACCATCTCACGTATTGTCATGGATTAGAATAATGCATTTGTTTAAAAATTTTCATTTTAATCCTTAAACTTTTCTTTTACATAATTAATCCTTTTTTAGCCCAAATTAGAGCTTAATTGCATGTTTTTTTTTGGGTGAGGGTTGAATTGAAAGATAGAACACTAAAGTATAAAAATCAAATAAAATAATTAGTAGGTTTGTAAGTGGTTTAAAAAGTTTGTTTACATTCCTTATCTTTGTAGGCTATTTGTTAACCAAACCCTGTAATTTTCAAAACATATATTCTGGTACCAAACTTTATTTTCATTTTTTTTAGTCTTTTTTTTAGGAGAGAGAGTGTGTTGTCAAATTCCGATTTAGAGGAAAGAAAGTTGGTGTTGGGAAAGATTTAGGGCACCAAAAATGATCAATTTTTATGTCAAATAGTTCAATTTGATAAAGGGGGTTATGATTATGTATTCTTTTACCTTGAAAAAACCTTAAAAAATAGATCTAAGTTCGGGAATATTTTTTATTTCGGGTTTATTTAGGGTTTTGGACTGGTTTTTTGAGACTACGAATTGGTTTAACAAGGTTCTTGGGGTGTTTCCTATGTGTTTTGGATAAAAATAGGTTTTTAAACAACAAACAAATAAACAAATAGCCAAGCTAGTAGCCGGATTTTAAGATTTTCAAACAACAGGATGTCTATTTTTTTTCAAAGAAACGCATCATCTACCCTATTAATTTTTTTAAAAAAAAACAAAGACCCACGCATGTGGGTTGGGCCTTTTCTTGACTAGGCCAAACGTTGGGCTTGGCTTGCCGGGCCTAACAATGTCTGGCCTCGTTCTTTTTTTTTTGTCAATTTTTTTTTATATTAATGGATTTTTTATATGTGTTTTTTCAAGTAATTTTTAAATTTCAATCAATACCCCTTCTTTATGATTTTTTAGCCTTTTTTTTCAATAGAGATTATTTTTTAATTATACTTGTTTAGTTTTTTCATAAGTTAGTATGATTTATCTGTAATTTGTTTTGTATATTTTATATAAATTATATTTTTTTATAATATTTTCAATGCACACAACCTTGTATAGTATTTTTTTTTACTTTTTATTTTGTTCGATAGTTTTTATGCATGTGTCAATCTCTATTGCAAATTGATTTTCATAAACAAAATCACCAGACACGACCACGTAAATGATATGTGTTGCATTATTAAATGTTTTTATCTGCATTGTATCTTAATTTTTCCATTTATGTTTTTATTTATTATTGATTACTTTTTTTATTTATTTACACAATGGTTAGTGATTTATTTAATTCGATGCGTGCATAAATTTTTCAATTTTCATTTACAATTTTTATATATAAAAAACCATGTTGAAAATTT
>Ga0307515_10004497_pt1 | contig 28840 bp, 22 predicted proteins | sample 17_EM_MG_FD_194513 | JGI IMG/M metagenome (GOLD analysis project Ga0307515, IMG submission 194513) | Populus trichocarpa ectomycorrhiza microbial communities from riparian zone in the Pacific Northwest, United States - 17_EM | ecosystem: Host-associated > Plants > Roots > Unclassified | place... | reverse complement strand
TGGGCCTGGGCCGGGGCCGGGGCCGGGGCCGGGACCCGGGCCGGGCCCTGAGTCGTCGCCGGTATCGTCTGTCACGGTGGCCGACCCCACGATGCAAGCAGCCATCGTGCTCAGGGTCATCATCACGATTGCGCGGGACAGCAAGTTCGTCATGGATCCGATCTCAGCGATCTTCGTGCCATCGGCCGTGCGAGCTATGTCACTGGATCTTAAAGCCGAACATGGATGTGATCGATGCCACAATTGCTTCCCACGGTTGACATGCTTTCCCCCAGGGGGGGCTTTTGCTCGAAGTCGGTGAACGCGTTGGGGTAACGGGTACCCGGATCCCGTGCCCCGACCGCGCGCGATAAACTCGAGGTGACGGCGGCACGCAGGGCGGTCCCAGGAGCCGTCGCGGGCCGCGACCCGGAATTCGGCCGTGCTCGCCGCACCGCGTCGATCACCAGGCAGCAGCCATACCCAGGCCTTGGTGTCGACCAATGCCACTTCCTGCGGCTGAACCGACGGGCGCCATCCAGCGGTCGTGCAGACCGCCTCCTACCTCGTCGAGGATAGCGATCCGGCCGAGCGCGTGCATGTCGTCACTTGAACGACGCGTCGTCGATGAAGAAGCTGGCGGTCCCCGCGGTGGTCTCGACGTAGAGCGTCGCGCTCGACAGGGTTCCGGTCCACGACACCGTGGCGGTCCCCGACAGCTGCGTCCAGCCCGACGAGTTGATCGCCACGGCTGGCGCCAGCGTGACGAAGGACGTCGTTCCGCTGACGGTCATCTGCAGCGTCACCTTGGCCGTCGCGGTCCCGGACTGGGTCCGCACCCACACGCTCGTGGCGTAGCTCTTGCCGTTGGCCAACAGCGAGGTCACGGACTGGCCGGGGCCGTTCCACGCCGCCGTTCGGCCGGTGATCAGAAGCGACCGCGTCCCGCCGTGCACGGTCGCCGTGTTGGCCGCCAGGCTGCCGCTCCCGAAGATCGACCATCCGGTGGTGCCAGACTCGATGGTGCCGTTGCTCAGGAGCTCGGTCGCTGTCCCGCCGGTGTAGTTGCGGATGATGCCGAGGTCCCACGGGATCTGCTGGTAGGCGCAGCACGACAGCTGGGTGGTCCCCTGGATCAGGAAATCGGCGCGGTTGATGTCGCTGATCTCGAGCCGCTGGTTGACACCAGCGCGCAGGATGTCGCCGTGCGAGACGCTGCTGGTCCAGCTGGCGCCGTTGAACACCAGGTTGCCATGCCACGCCCATTTCTCGGACACCCGCGTCCACGGGCCGCCGGCGCTCGATGATGTCCACAGCTCGTAGTAGCGGTTGTCGAGCAGGTCCTCGACCACGAGGTAATACTGCCCGTCGGCGAGCGAGCGATAGACATTCACGCCTTCGAACGTGTCGGTGAGCGAGATCGTGGGCCCGCTCCAGCCGTTGGGAAAATTCCTCAGCGGCGTCGAGCGGAGGTAGATCCGGCGCGAGCCGTCGCTCGGCGAATTGTACATGTAGCACATGGCGGTATCGCAGATCACGTAGTAGTCCCAGCCGAGGTTCCCCGAGACCCCGAATGACTTCGGGCCCGACCACGAGTTCGGATCTGCGATATTGGTCGTGGTCGCGTACGCCGCGCCGAACGTGCCGTCCTGGTAGACCAGGTACCACAGGCCCTGGGGCTCGAAGAAGAATACTTCCGGAGCCGCAAAGTAGCTCTCGCCGATGCGACCGAGAAACACGTGGGGAGCGGTGCGGAATCCCTCCAGCGTCGTCGCGGTCGAGTACAGCATCTGCCACCCGCCGCTGGCATTGGCGCCGGTGTAGAACATATGGTACCGGCCGCCCGAGAACACGATGGTCGGGTCCTTGACCGCGAAGTGGTCGAACGGCTCCGCCTTGGACCTGAACAGGATCGGATCATCCACGTGCCAGGTCGGGTTGGGATTGGGCGCCGCATCGCCGGTCGCGGCAAACACCAGCGACGCGCCGGCGGCGATGATCGCAGCCGCGATCGCGCAACCGAGCGACCTCCGCGAGCGCGAAGCGCAGTACTCCCGATCAGAGCGCAGAAGCTCTGCAAGCATGGCGATCTCCTTGGGCTGATGAAGGAACCCGGACCACAGAGTATGCGCCGGGATGTAGGGGACACGGAGCGCGGCGATCGAACGGCAAGCCAGAAGCCAAACGGGCGGCTGCCGATCGAGGGCTCAGGCATGAACAGCCCTGGTCCTGTTGTGATGTCTACGATGGGGCTGTTCGCGAGTCAAGATGAACGCTCCGTTCACGACCGTTCCTGGATGTGCGGGTCTTCCCCGAAGAGGAACGCGCGGCCGAGCGGCAGCGCACCGAGCCGGTGGTGCAGGCCCCGCAGATCACGATCACGATCTGCGAGTGTGAAATGACGTGCTCGTCGACCGGCGAGGTATTCAGCGCAGCCGCCCCGAACACCGTGGCAACGGCGTGCGGGCGAGCGCGCTTCCTGTGTCGCGGGCAGTGCCCGGGGGGGACCTGCACGCAAACGTTCGCGGCGTGCGAGTAGCGCAGCCCGGCTAGAGGCGGCTAGCCACCGCGCGTGCGGCGGCACGATCGACCTGTTGCTCACCGACGTGGTTCGGCGATCAGCCGCAGCGCCTCGGGGTTCACCCAGCTCGGCTCGGGAAAGCCATGGCCCCAGCCGGCGGGCGTCGCGTCGCGGGCCTCGTGCCAGCCGGGTTGCTCTCGCCAGTCGAGGAACTTGCGGAGGCTCGCGCGCGCGTCGCGCGATGCGCCGCGGTCGAGGAGGGCGCGGGCCATGGCAGCGTCGTGCTGCAGGCCGCACAGGTAGGCGGCGCTGACCACGGTGTGGAACAGCGGAGTGTGGCCGCCAAAGCCGTCGCGGTCGACCGTGGCGCGAGCATCGACCTCGGCGCCGCGACGCAGTAGCAGGTCGAAGATCGCGATCTCGTCGAAGTCGATCGCGAGGTGGAGCAGCGTGGTGCCGTCGAGCGGAGTGCCGTGCAGCCCCGAACGGCCGTCGTCCGCGCAGCCGAGTTCGGGCGGGTAGATCTCGCGGTAGGCGAAGCGGCGATCGACGAGGTCGGGATCGCGGGCGAGCTGGGCGTCGAGCAGGTCGGCGCGCCCGCGGTGCAGCGCCAGGATCGGCGTGTCGGGGAGCTGATAGCCGCGCTCGGCGAAGATCTGCAGCACCTCGCGCTTGTGTGCCGGCGCGCGGCTGTAGGTCTGCAGGACCATCGCGACCGGCGCGAGCGGGTTGCCGTGGCGGTCCGCGAACGGCGCGCCGAGCTCGACGAGCAAGCGTAGCCCCGCGGGGTCGAGCGTCTCGCACGGGCCCATGATCGAATCGGGCGTGACGGCGGCGCCGCGCCGGTGGAGCCAGCGAGCGCATTCGATGTTGCCGCGCAGCAGCGCGCGATCGAACGCGTGCTGCTGGTCGCGGGCGCCGAGCGCGGCGATCGCCTGGACGAGATCCAGATCGCCGAGGTTGGCGGCAAAGCTCATCGGCGGGCCCCAGTTGCCGCTGCGCACCGGCAGGTCGAGCAGCTGGGGGTGAGCGCGCAGCTGCTCAACGACGCGATCGCGGTCGCCGGCGCGCAGCGCGGCCTCGAGCGCGGCGGACGTGGGGTCGCCGGCGATGCGCTGCTTGAGCTCGGCCCAGCTCGCGAAGCTGTACTCGCGCGCGATCACGAGCTGTGCGTCGGCCAGCCGGAACGCGGCGGCAGAGAGCGCGGTAGCGTCGGCGGCGCGGTACGCGGGGTGCGCTGCGCGGATCCGGTCGAGCGCGTCGGGGGAGCGCGCGCGCCACTGCGCGAGCAGCTCGCGCGCGTGGCGCCTGGGAACATCGAGGTGCGGCCGCGCGGGCAGCCGTCGTTTCACGTGAGCCATGACCTGTCCTCCATGTGCCCGTGTCCGCTCGCTTCGGGCAGGAAGTCAGGTGAGATCAGAGGGTGACGATGCCGGTGGGCTGGGCCCATGTCCGCGGACGGGTTGCTTCCGGCGAGCCGTGTCAGTGTCGCAAACCCGCGCGGCGTGCGCAAGCGAATGCTCGGGACGGACCGGCATTGCGATGGCGGTCACGCCGCCGCGCGCAGCGGATCGCGCTCGATGCCGCACAGCGCGAGGTTGGTGGCGTAGAGCTCGTCGGCCCAGTCGACGCGATCGGCGCAGAACCAGCCGGTGAGCTCGCGGCGGCGGAAGTCGAAGTAGCGGCCGGTGAGGCCGTCGAGCTCGGGCGCGGTCAGGAGCCAGGCGAGCGCGGCGCCGGAGCGGTGCGCGGTGCTCGCGCCGGGCATGGCGAGGCCGGCGGCGCGCCACGGGTCTTCCCGTTCATGGCGATACCTCGACCTCGTAGATCCGTGCGGCGCGGTTGCTTGCCTGCTCAGCGGTGATGACCTGGAGTCGCAAGAACCGGGTCGTGGCCACCGCCGAGGTCGTGGTGACTCCCGCGGTGTTGCCGCGAACCTGCGCGACCGTGGCGAACGCGACCCCGTCGTTGGACGTCTGCAGATCGAAGTCGCGGGTATTGAACGTCGCGGATTCTCCGCCAGCCTGGGCATGCCGGATCGTCACCGACCTGAGCGCAGTACCGGGGCCGAGATCGACCTGCCAGGTCTTGGTCGTGGCGAGGCTGCACCACTTGTCGCTGGTGCCACCGGAGACGCTACCGTTGTTCGCTTTCTCGGGACCTTCGTTGGCGTTGCATGGTGTCGATGCGGTGGCAGGCCGGTTGAGCGCCAGATTGGTGGGCGAGGCCACGCCGACGTCGAACGATGGAGGAGCGTCCGCGGCGGCCGCGCCAAACGCGGTGTTCGGACTCGTACCGAGCGTGAAGTCGAGGGTGCCGCCGGAGCTGACCATCGATTCCGGCAGCCACGGCCTGGTCGACGCGACGCCATTCACGACGAGGCTCTGGATGAAACCCGCATTGCTGGCGGCGCCCGACGCGTTGATTGTCAGGTTGACACCGTTGCTGCGGCGAACGACGACCTGCCGGAACAGCGGAGCGGCGAGCAGCAGTTCGGCGCGGCCGGGGGCGATCGGCTGCAGGCCCATCGCGGACCAGACATACCAGGCCGACATCGCACCGAGGTCGTCCTGGCCGGGAATGCCCGTTGGCGTGTTGGTCCACAGCGTGTTGAGCACCGCGCGCACGGTGGCCTGCGCCTTGAACGGCTGGCCGGCAAAGTTGTACAGCCAGGGCGCGCCGATCGATGGCTCGTTGCTCAGATCGGACTTGAGTCCGCCTCCACCAACCAACGAGAAGTTGCCGGCCGAGTCATGGAAAAACTCGTCCAGTCGGGCGATCGCAGTCGCCTTGCCACCCATCGCGTTGAACAAGCCCAGCGGATTGTACGGTATCATCCAGGTGTACTGGGCGGAGCTGCCCTCCGCGAAACCGGCGCTGCTGGCGGCGTTGAACGAACGGAACGTGCCGTCGGAATTGCGCTCGGCGATGAATCCGCCGTTGGCCGGGTTGAACACCTTGCGCCAGCCCTGCGCGCGAGCCAGGAACTGGTCGTGCACGCTGGCGTTGCCGAGCCGCGCTGCCAGCTGCGAGATCCCGAAGTCAGCGTTGCCGTCCTCGAGGGTCTCGCCCGCGCCGCCCCAGGCGTGGCCGTCCGCCGGCACGTAGCCCAGCGCCAGATACTGATCGAGCGATGGCCGCTCGCCGATGACCATCACGTTCCAGCCGACCATGCTGCGGTCGGCCGCGGTGACCGTGGTCGCAGCTTGCACCATGGAGGCGAGTGCGCCGGCGGCGTTGAAATCAGTGCCGCCGAACGCGTAGATGCTTGGCACCGACGCGTGGCTCGGATCACCGGTCATCACGTGTGTTCCGCCCTGGTTGTGTGTCCAGCGGTCCCAGACACCGCCATTCTGGTTCGCTTGATTGAGCAGCGACTGGGCCAGATCGGACCCCACGTCGGGAAACACCAGGGTCACCAGCTGGACCAGCCCGCGATAGATATCCCAGCCGGAGAAGTTCGCGTACTGCGCCTCCTGGGACCCGGTGATGACGTGCACCGCCTGGTCCATCCCGCGATACTGGCCATTGACATCGCTGAATACATTGGGATGCAGCATCGCGTGATAGAGGGCGGTGTAGAACGTGGACTGCTGCGCGGCAGTACCGCCGGTGATCTCGACCCGGCCGAGCACCGCGTTCCACGCGTCGTGAGCACGCTGCCGGACGGTGTCGAACGTCGTTCCGCCGGGGTTCTCGGCGTCCAGGTTGGCTTGCGCGTTGGCCAGGCTGACGTACGAGATGCCGACGCGGACATTGACCATGGTCGTCCCGGCAGGAAACGTCACGAATCCGCCGGAGCCGCGTCCGGGCGGCGGGAACCCATCCGTACCGAACGTGGTACCACCGCTGCTGCTGACGCTGCCCGGCGTGACCGTCGAGTCGACCCAGGTGCCGGTGGTGTTGAACGGTTGGTCGAACACTGCGACAAAGAACAGCTGGTAGTAGCTCTTGCGAGTCTCCGTGTTGATATAGCCGCAGAAGTTGCCGCTGCTCACCGACCCCGTGATGGTGCGCGCAGCGACGTTGACGTTGGTCTGCGCGGCGCTGCTGCCGATCTCCGAGTTCGAGGTCCGGATCAGCAGGGTGGCCGGCAGCCCGGCCGGGTAGGTGAACCTGCCCGCGCCGGTCCGGGTCGTCGCCGTGAGCTCCACATTGACTCCGGAGGCCAGTCCGACCCGGTAGAACCCGGCGATGGCGGTCTCGTTGGCGTGCGAGAAGTTGCTCGCGTAGATCGCGTCGGCGGTGTCGTTGGACGGCGACGAGGTGACATTGCCGGCGATCGGCATGAACGGGACGTCGCCCGACGCGCCGGCGCACCCGGTCCCGGACAGGTGCGTGAGGGCGAACCCGCGGATCCGCGTATTATTGAAGCCGTACCCGCCGGGATGAACCGTCCGCGTCTGGTTCCCGGCGGTATTTTCCGGACTCCATTGCACCATTCCCCAGGGCGTATCGGCGCCGGGAAAGGTCTCTCCCCCGGATGTGCCAATCAAGGTGTTCACGGTGGCCGCGGGATCCGCGACCGCCTGCGCAGCGGCGGGGGCAGCTGCCATGGCGCCGACCACGCCGCTGAACGCCACGGCAACAATACAGGACGAGAGAAGCTTGCGTCGATTCATGGTAGTACCAATCTCCGATGGTTGCGATACACATGGAATGTTGGTTGGTGAGCAGCAGAACGGGCGTGGTGAGCCTCCTCGTCAGGTAGCTGATTCGTGACGTGGATGCTGGCGCGCTGCGGTCTTCTGTCGCCCATGGCCCCACGCCGCGGCGGGCACGACCAGGATGATCGCAAGCGGAAGACGGACGGCGCGTAGCTGCATGGTCACGGTCTCCTTGAGCAGGTTGCCAGCACGAGACGCAATCACACGGATCACGCGGTTCCACTGCGCGATTGGCAGCAATGGGGTAGGCAGCGAGTATCAGCCAGGCATCGCCCGAGGGCAAGGGCTCGCGAGCCCAGCTGCTCGCCGACCTGACAACGTAGTCAAAAATGTGACGGGAGTGCTCGAGGTTGTGCAGGCTCGGCGCGCTCGCGGATATGACAACGTTGTCATACATGTGAGATACGGCGAGAGCGAGCACGAGGCGTGGGTGCGCGGGGCGATGTTCAACGACCTGGCGGCCGCCACCTCGGGGGCGCGCGCCTGGCGCCTGGGAACATCGAGGTGCGGCCGCGCGGCCAGCCGTCGTTTCACATGAGCCATGACCTGTCCTCCATGTGCCCGTGTTCGCTCGCTTCGGGCAGGAGTCAGGTGAGATCAGCGGGTGACGATGCCGGTGGGCTGGGCCCTTGTCCGCGGACGGGTTGCTTCCGGCGGCCAGAGCACGCGGGCCGCGGCGGAGCTAGGCCAGTCGCGGCGTCAGGAACAACCGCTGGAGGCTGATGTCGAGCTGGCTGGTGAGCGGGCGGAGCAGGCTGTCGAGCTCTGCGCCGGGGATGCGGAGACGGTCCAGGAGCGTGCGCCGTACGCCCTCGAGCAGCGCCTGGCGCGCGCGCGCAACCCAGCGCGCCGAAGTCGCGCGGTGTACGCCGTAGATCGCTGCGATGCGATCGATCCCCAGGCGGTCGATCACCTGGTGGCGCAGCAGGTTGCGTTCGCGGTGCGTGAGCGCTGCGAACGTCGTGCGGAGCGCGGCCTCGAGCTCGGGGCGGAACTGCTGTCGCAAGAGATCGAGCTCCGGGCTGTGCGTGGCCGCCGCGACGTCGACCTCGTCAATCGCCGCTTCCTTGTGGTACTTCCGGTGCAGGCTGATCGCGGTCCGGACGACGGCTACGCGGATCCAGATCGCCAGCGAGCCGCGGCCATCGTATTCGGTGATCCGCGGTGCGTGGTCGCGTTCGCCGACGAGGAAGCGCACGCGCACTGTCTGCACGGCGTCGGCGGCGGTCGCGGAGTCATACCCGCGCCGGACCAGCGCTCGGACGAGCCCGGACAGGTAGCGCTTGTCGAGCGCAGCGATCGCCGGCACGAGTTCCGCGGCGCAGGCGATCGCAAGGTAGAGGTCGCCCGCGTGAACGCCGTCGAACGGACCATCACCCAGTCGCTGCGCCGCCAGCGCCGAGAACACGCCGATATCGAGATCGACATCGGGCCATGCTCGGCGGCCGTGCGCGTGGAGGACGTGCAGCGCCTGTTGTGCGACCTCGGCTGCAGTGACCGCTTCGTCTTGCCCGAGCATGCCGTACGAGGGAATAGCGCGTGCGACACGAGGTGCTACGTTGAAAAAGTGGCGGAGGGCGGCAAGGACGATGCGGCGTGTCTGTCCGAGTCCACTGTGGCTGGTTTCCTGGAACGTCGCCTGTCGACCAGCCAGCGGGCAGACGTCGAGGCGCACATGGATGGCTGCGCGAACTGCCGCCGGGCCATCGCCGAGGTTGCTTCGATCGCCGTGATGTCGTCGACGGCCGCGGATGCGCACACCACGCATCCGGCGCGGCTCGCGGTGAACGGCGATGCGCTTGCAAAGGGCACGGCGGTAGGTCGATTCGTGGTGCTCGATCTGCTCGGCGCCGGTGGCATGGGCGTCGTGTACACGGCCTACGATCCCGATCTCGATCGCAACGTCGCACTGAAGCTCCTGCTGCCGGACGCTCGAGACCGGAGCGACGCGCGCGCTCACCTTCTGGCAGAAGCCCAGGCGATGGCCAGGATCAACCACCCCAACGTGATCGCGATCTACGACGTCGGGACGTACGGCGAGCAGGTATTTGCCGCGATGGAGCTTGTCGACGGGACCACGCTTCGCGGGTGGATGGCGACCGGGTCTCGAACCTGGCGGACGGTCGTCGACGTCTTCGTGCTGGCAGGCGAGGGCCTTGCAGCGGCTCATGCAGCCGGCGTTGTCCACCGGGACTTCAAACCGGAGAATGTCCTGCTCGGTCAGGACAGCTGCGTCAAGGTCTCGGACTTCGGGCTCGCGACCACGTCGTCATCGATCCAGCGCCACATCGCCGGCACGCCGGGGTACCTGGCGGTCGAGGTGCTCGACCGCGGCGACGCCGACGAGCGCAGCGATCAATTCAGCTTCTGCGTCGCGCTCCACGAGGCGCTCCACGGGTACCGGCCGTTCTCCGCGCGAACGCTCGAGCAGTTTGTTGCCGAGGTGCAGCGCGGGCCCGCGCTCGACGGGGCGCACCGAGGTGTGCCGAGGCCGCTGAGCCGTGTGGTGCGCCGTGGCCTCGCGTTCGCTCCGGCGGATCGGTACCCGTCGATGCACGAACTGGTCGCGGATCTTCGACGGGTGATCGCAGCCCGCCGGAGGCGCCGGTTCCGGGCGGGAGGGGCCGGTGCGCTCGCGCTGGTGATCGGCACCACCGTGGTCGCAATGAACGCTCGCTCGACGGTGGCGCGGTCGCCGTGTGCAGGCGCGGGAGAGCAGCTCGCCGGGATCTGGGACCATGCGCGGCGCGACGCGGTGGAATCCGCGTTTGTCCGGACCGCGACGCCGCCCGCCGCTGCCTTGTTCAAGCGAACCGCCGCCGTGCTCGATCGCTACGCTGCCGAGTGGGTAGCGCTGCGGACCGAGGCGTGCGAGGCCACCGAAGTCCGGCACGCGCAATCACCCGCGCTGCGCGACCTGCGGATCGCCTGCCTCGATCGGGCGAGTATCCAGCTCCGGGCGCTGAGCGATGTGCTCGTTGCGGCCGATACCGACGTCGTGCACCACGCGGCCATCGCCGCCACGGAGCTTCCACCCCTCGCGGCGTGCAGCGACATCGATGCATTGCGCCCCCTCGGGCCGCTGCCGCCGGCCGCGTCCGCCCGAGCGCCGGCCGGTGCGGCCGAGATCCACGCCGCGGATCTCGTTCCCCAGCCCGACTTCAGCCTGCCATTCGGCTGCGGCGAGACGTGGCAGATCACCTACAATCCGCATCATCGATACGTCGCCAAACAGGTCGATTTCTACCTGCCCGAGGGAGAGCCCTCGGCCGGTCTGGCAGTATTTGCCTCCGCGCCGGGCTGGGTCTCGGAGATTGCGCCGGACAACGGCGAGGTCGAGATCAATCACGGCGGCGGTTGGTTCACCACGTACCAGCACATGACCGATCTCGGCGTCTCGCTTCATCAGTACGTGGGGCGCGGCAAGGTGATCGGCAGGGTCGGGGACGTCAACGTGCGAACCCCATCGGGCGCTCCGGGGCCGGCTCACCTGCACTACGAACAGGCGTACCAGCCCGGTGTCACGAACGCTGACTTCGATCCAGACGGAACCGGGAAGCTGCACCCGTACCTGGAGAGGGAACCATTCAACCTGAGCGTGACCGGCAGCCAGATCCGGACGAGCACCAACAACTGCTTCGGCGGGGGAACGCCCGGTAGCGTCGCTCAGTACGACGTCCCCAGCTCGACGAGCCTGTTCTCGCCCAATCGAGTTACCTTGGAGATCCTGACCCGGCGGACCGGTGACGACATGCTGTTCGAGCATCGCTTCGTCACCCGGTTGCGGAGTGACCTGCTGCCGCACGCGATCGCGGGGCAACCCGCCGTCGCGGTGTTCGAGGGCGACCTGCACGTGATTGCGCGAAAACCCGACGGCACGCTCTTCGACTTTCAGTACAACCCGGTCGCCGGATGGAAGACCACGTACCTGGAAGGCAGCGTGGCCGGCGACCCCGACGTCGCGGTGTACGGTTGGAGCAAGAACCTCCACGTGGCGGCACGGGGTACGGATGGGTTCCTCTACCACTGGTCGACCGCGGCCAACGGCTCGTGGTCGCGGCCAGCACGTCTGGACGATCTCGCGGTGGTTGGTACCCCAGCACTGTTCAGTCACTACGACACACTCTACATCGTCGCGCGTGCCGGCGATCGCTCCTTGTGGAGCTGGAAGTGGGATCGACGGGGGCAATGGCGGAAATCGCGACTGCTCGGCGCGGTGAATGACAATCCCGACATCGGCGTCGATCCGCGCTCGCGGCTGGTGAACGTCGTCGCACGCGGCGCCGACAACCGGCTCTATCGCTGGCAATCGAAGGATCCCGACCGGGCCGCGAGCCACCTCGAGGACGGCTGGAATCCGCCCGAGCTCGTCGACGCTGGCCGCTTCATGGCAGGGGCGCCGGCGACGACGATCCACCGCGGCGCCATGCATATCGTCGCCCGAGGCTCGAACAACGAGATCTATCACTGGTGGAAGGACGCGAGCTGGCACTGGGAAGCCGCCCCCGGCGCCTACAGCGGCAATCCCGACCTGGTCCAGTTCTTTGGCCTCCTCGAGACCGTCGGACGCGGGATGGACGGCAAGCTCTACACGGTCTGGTACGACCCGGTGACCAGTCGCTGGACCCAGAAGCAGCGAGAAGCCGATATCGCTGAATGATGGCCGTTCGACGATCTCCGCCACGGTGCAGGGTGGGGTCGATCGACTTCGCTCTGCAGGGCGAGCAGGCATCGCCTTTGCCCCGGAGAGCACCGGCCCTGCAGGCAATCCGTCACAGATCTCGGGAGCCGCGCGCTGGCGCAGGTGAGAGGACCGCGTGTACCGTGCGCGTATGAGGACCACCACCATCACGAAGCTCTCCATGGCATGCACTCTGGCGCTCGCGTTCGCGGGCTGTGTCACCGACGAGGTTGCGGCGCCGGCCCCCGAACCCCAGACCAGCACGGAGCAATCCGCGGTGACCTGCACGCCGGGCGCCGAGATCTGCGATTTCGGCTGCGGCTTCGACGGCTCGCAATGGGACGGCCCGACCCCGAGCAGCGACGACTGCATCATCCGCTGCAACGCCGCGGGCAACGCCTGGCAGCTGGTCGCGGAGTGCGGCTGGGCGCAGAACTTCCCGTTCAGCGCGAGCTGCCTCAACACGCAGCCGCACCCGGTCTGTCGGAACAACTGAGGTTCGGTTGCGCTCGACCCGCCGGGATCTCTATCCTCGGGCGCGATGCGCGTCCTCATCATCGGCGGAACCGGCCTGATCTCGACCTCGATCACCCAGCAGCTCCTCGACCGCGGTGACGCGTTGACCGTGTTCAACCGCGGGCGAACGCCGGTGCGCGTGCGAGGTGCGCTGGAGATCGTCACTGGAGACCGCTGGGAGCCCGGCTCGCTCGAGCGCGCCGTTGCCGGGCGAACCTGGGACGCGGTCATCGACATGACCGCGTTCGCTCCCGAGAATGGCGATCAGCTCGTGCAGGCGTTCTGGGGCCGGACGGCGCAGGTGGTCCTGTGCTCCACGGCGTGTGTCTACGGCGGTCCAGCGGCCGAGCTCCCGATCCGCGAGACCTCACCTCGCCAGCCGTTCGGCCGCTACGGCGTGAACAAGGCCGCGATCGAGGATCGCCTCCTCGATCGCTCCGGCCAGGACGGGACCGTGGCCACCATTCTCCGGCCGAGCTTCACCACCGGCGAAGGGGCCGTCGCGGCTGGCCTGCTGTTCGATGACGCGCTGGTCTCGCGCATGCGCGCACGGCTCCCCGTCCTCGTCATGGACGACGGGCGCACGCCCTGGGCGATCGCACACGTCTCGGACGTGGCGCGCGGGTTCGTCGCGTCGCTGGGCAACCCGCGCGCCGCCGGCAACGACTACCACCTCACGTCGCACGAGCACACCGACTGGAACGGCGTGTATCGCGCCCTCGCCGAGGCGGCCGGCGCGACCGCCGAGATCGTCTACGCGCCATCGGAGTGGCTGCGCAAGGTCGCGCCGCGGCGCAGCCTGGGCGTCTGGTTCATCTACCGCTTCCCGTCGGTGTACGACAACACCAAGGCCGAGCGCGACCTCGGCTTCCGCACCACCGTGCCGCTGGTCGAGACCTTCCGACGTCAGGTTCGCTGGATGGAGGAGACCGGGAAGCTGCGCGGCGCCGACGAGGAGCCCTGCGAGGACTGCCTGATCGCGGCCTGGCGCGCGGGCAAAGGCCGCATCGACGATCCCCGCTGGGTGGACGAGAACCCCTGGGGCAACCACACCGAGAACTGAGCGCCAGCGCCACGTCCGCCGCTCGACAGCGACGTGCTCGCCGCACCCGGCTTGCACGCCGTCCCCGGCCGTGATCAAGCTTGTGCCATGACCGTGAAGCCTTGCACCGGCGGCTGCCTCTGCGGCGCGCTGCGATACGAAGCCGACGGCGCCCCGTCTGGAGCGGGCTATTGCTGCTGCGCCGACTGCCGCCGTGCCTCCGGCTCGGGGTTCATCCCGTTCATGAACTTTCCGGGCAGCGCAGTGCGCTTCACCGGCCAGACCCGGCCGTTCCGGTCGAGGTCATTCCGGGATACGACCTCCGTGCGCAACTCGTGTCCGGTCTGCAGCTCGCTCGTGTTCGGAGGCGAGGTCGGCGAGTCCGACTCCTTCACGATCTACGCCGGCTCGCTGGATGATCCGACGCTGTTTCAACCCCGCATCGCCATCTTCGTCCGCGATCGACCGGCCTGGGTGGAGCTCCCGCCGGGGCTCACCGTATTCGAGACGCTGCCGGCGTAGTCCGCCGGTTGTGTGCCGAGCCGCTGGCGGCGGCGCGCACCGACGGTCTTGCCACGAGATGGCGCGTTGCGGCGTAGGCTGCGGTACAGCACGCTCCTCGGATGTAGATGCCGGCTCTCCGTCATGGTAGAGACGTTTCCGGTATCATGACGAACGCCAAACCCATCGGCATCTTTTACGAACATCCCGACTGGTTCAAGCCGCTGTTCGCGATGCTCGAGCAGCGCGGGCTGCCGTTCGTTCGTATCGATGCGGCCAGCCACGTGTTCGACCCCTCGGAGCGGTCGTCGCCGCTGGCGCTCGCGTTCAATCGCGCCAGCCCGTCGGCCTACATGCGCGGCCGGCGCCAGACGACGTTTCACACGCTGTCGTGGCTGCGCCACCTCGAGCGCATCGGGGTACCGGTGGTCAACGGCAGCACGGTCTACGCGATCGAGATCTCCAAGGCGGCGCAGATCGAGGTGCTCGAGGAGCTCGGCATTGGCTATCCGGCGACGCGCATCGTGAACCACCCCTCGCAGGTGCCGGTCGCCGCGCAGACCCTGCGGTTCCCCTTGCTGGTCAAGGCCAACATCGGCGGGAGCGGCGCCGGCATCACGCGGTTCGAGGACGCCGATGCGCTGGCCGCCGCGGTGCGAGCGGGCCGGCTCGACTTCGGGGTCGACGATACCGCGCTGGTCCAGGAGGCCGCGCCGCTGCGCGGTGGGGCGATCGTGCGCACCGAGGTGCTGGGCGGTGAGTACCTGTACTCGATCAAGGTGTATCCCGAGCAGGGCTCGTTCAACCTGTGCCCGGCCGATGCCTGCCAGACCGCGAGCGGCGAGCAGCTGGTGCGCACCGCGTGCGCGATCGACGCCGTGAAGAACGGCTTGCGCGTCGAGGCCTACGACCTGCCGGCCGAGCTGCGCGCCCAGATGGTCGCGATCGCGCGTCGCTGCGCGCTCGACGTTGGCGGGATCGAGTATCTGGTCGACGACCGCGATGGTCGGCCGTACGTCTACGATATCAACGCGCTGTCCAACTTCGTTGCCGACGGGACTCGCGTGATCGGGTTCGATCCGTTCGCGCGGCTCGTCGACTACCTCGCGCGCCGCGCGTGGGGGGAGGCCTGATATGCGATTCGGATACTGGATGCCGGTATTCGGTGGCTGGCTGCGCAACGTGAACGACGAGAACATGGAGGCGTCGTTCGCCTACACCAAGCGACTGGCGCGGCGCAGCGAGGCGATCGGCTACGACCTGTCGCTGATCGCCGAGCTGTTCCTCAACGACATCAAGGGCATCTCGGCGCCGAGCCTCGACGCCTGGACGACCGCGGCGGCGCTCGCCGCGGTGACCGAGTCGCTCGAGCTCATGGTGGCGGTGCGGCCGACCTTCCACGCGCCGGCGATCTTCGCCAAGCAGGCCGCCGACCTCGACCGGATCTCGAATGGCCGGCTGTCGCTCAACGTGGTGTCGTCGTGGTGGTCCGACGAGGCGCGGCGCTACGGCGTGCACTTCGAGAAGCACGACGACCGCTATGCGCGGACCGAAGAGTGGCTCGCGATCCTCGACGGTGGCTGGAGCCAGCCGGTGTTCAGCTATTCCGGCAAGCACTACCAGGTCGAGGATCTGATCCTCGAGCCCAAGCCGGTGCGCAAGCCGCGCCCGGTGCTGTACGCCGGTGGCGAGTCGCCGGCGGCCAAGGCGCTGATCGCGTCGCGCTGCGATGCCTACGTCATGCACGGCGATACCCCGGCGCGAGTCGGCGAGAAGGTCGACGACATGGAGCAGCGCCGCGCCGCGCTCGGCCTGCCGCGCATGCAGTACGGCGTCGCGGGCTACACCGTGGTCCGCAACGACCAGGCCGAGGTCGATCGCGAGGTCGCGCGGATCACCAACGTGTCGCCGGACTCGCCCGGCTACCAGAACTACCAGGACTGGATCTCCAATACCCAGCTCGAGCAGCGGGTCAGCCTCGAGGACTACTCGGTATCGAACCGCGGGATGCGCGCGGGGCTGTGCGGATCGCCGTGGCAGGTCCAGGACCAGGTGCTCGCGTTCGAGCGCGCCGGGGTCGATCTGTTGCTCCTGCAGTGCAGCCCGCAGTTCGAGGAGATGGAGCGGTTCGCCGAGCAGGTGATCGCGCCGCTGCGGACCCGCGCGGCCTCGGCGTGACCGCGACGCTGTTCGATCCGATCCGGCTCGGCGAGCTCGAGCTGCCGAACCGCGTCGTGATGGCGCCGATGACGCGCAACCGCTCGCTGGGCACGGTCCCCGGCGAGCGCAACGCCAGGTACTACGCGCAGCGCGCGAGCGCGGGGCTGATCGTCGGCGAGGCGACCCAGATCGCTTCGCGCGGCGTGGGCTATCCCGACACGCCGGGGATCCACGACGCCGCGCATATCGCCGGCTGGCGGACGGTCACCGATGCGGTGCACACAGCTGGTGGGCGGATCCTGTTACAGCTCTGGCACGTCGGCCGGATCTCGCACCCGAGCTTTCACGGCGGCGCGCTGCCGGTGTCGGCGTCGGCCGTGCGGCCTGCCGGCCAGGCGTGGACCCCGTCGGGGATGCAGCCGTTCGAGACCCCGCACGCGCTGACCGACGACGAGATCCACGACGTGATCGCGGCGTACGCGGCGGGCGCGCGAAACGCCAGGGCGGCCGGGTTCGATGGCGTCGAGGTCCATGGCGCGAACGGCTATCTGATCGACCAGTTCCTCCAGAGCCAGACCAACCAGCGCACCGACGACTGGGGCGGCTCGCCCGAGCGGCGCGCCCGGTTCCTCCTCGAGATCACCCGCGTCGTGATCGATGCGTTCGGCCCGCATCGGGTCGGCGTCCGGCTGTCGCCGGGTGGCACGTACAACGACATGGCCGACGAGGATCCGGTCCGTACGTTCGGCCACGCCGCGGCCCGGCTCGGCGAGTTGCCGTGCGCGTACCTCCACGTCGTCGAGAACCGCGCCGGCAACGAGTCGGCGACCGACGTGATCCGCCGGCACTACCCGGGCCGCGTGATCAGCTGCGGCGGCTACGATCGCAAGACCGCGATCGAGGCGATCCAGAGCGGCCGCGCCGATGCGATCGCGTTCGCGCGCCACTACATCGGCAATCCCGATCTGGTCGATCGGCTGCGCGAGGACTGGCCACTGACAACTGCGAATCGCAAGACGTATTACGGCGGCAGTGATGTCGGGTATACCGACTATCTCAGCTACGACCCGGGCGCGTCGCCGGCGGCGTGATCGGCGAGCCAGACCGTACCGAGGTCACTTTCGGCGGGCGCTCGTGTCCGGTGGTCCGGCACGGGCAGCGGCCGCGCCGGCGACCCCGCGGCTAGCTCACCTTGCCACCGAGCTCGTCCTCGATGTGGGCGCGGACGATGTCCTCGAAGTCCGTTTCCGCCGTGAAGCCGAGCGACAACGCGCGCTGAGCGTGCACGCGCTCGGGCCATCCCGCGACGATCCGGATCACCAGCTCGTCGGGCACGCGCTTGATGCGCGCGACGGTGGCCGGACCGGCGACGCGGCCGAGCGCCGCGATCTGCTCGCCGACGGTGCAGCTGACGCCGGGCATCGCGAGGTTGATCCGGTTGCCGAGCTGCTGGCGCGTCAGCGCCGCGGCATGCAGCAGGAAACCGACTGCGGACCGCGGGCTGGCATGCGTATGCCGCACGCTGTCCGACACCGGCAGCATGGCTTCCACGCCGGCGAGCGGCTCGCGGATGATGCCGGAGAAGAACCCCGACGCCGCCTTGTTCGGCTTGCCGGGCCGCACGCAGATGGTGGGCAAGCGGATGCCGATGCCGTCCAGGAACTCCCGGCGGTGGTAGTCGGCGAGCAGCAACTCGCTGGCCGCCTTCTGCGCACCGTACGAGGTGAGCGGCGTCAGGTGGAAGTCGTCGGGAATCCCCTCGGGCGGGAACGGCGCGCCGTAGACGGCGATCGACGACGAGAACACCACCTTGGGCTTGTAGTCCTTCGTCTTGCGGATGGCCTCGAGCAGGTCCCGGGTGCCGTCGAGGTTGACCCGATACCCTTTCTCGAAATCGGTCTCGGCCTCGCCGGACACGACGCCCGCCAGGTGGAAGATGGTGTCCGGATTCGCCGCGATCAGCTTCTCGGCCGCACCCGGGGCCGTCAGGTCGGCCGCGACAGTCTCCACCGTCCCGCCGAACTGGGGCCGCGCGGGGGCGACGATGTCCGCCAGGGTCAGCCGGGTCAGCGGGTTGCCGTTGAGGGCGCCGTCCCGAACGAGTCTCGTGGTCAATTTGCGGCCGATCATTCCGGCCGCTCCCGTGATGAGGATGTGCATGGCGCCGATCTATTCGTTGGACTTCGCCGTGGCCTGGTCAGGTGGAGCACGAAACAACGCCGCATGGAGGCCGGCCATCGCAAACGGGGCGAATTCCGGCAGCGCTTCAACTCGTGCGAGATCTACTTCGCGACCTTGTTCACGGTGCCGGTGCCGTTCATCCAATAAACGCTCTTTCCGTCGACGGCGATTGCGACCGGACCGTCCTGGTTCGAGGCGAGCGTGTGAATGGTACCGCCGACCAGCGCGACTTTATTGATCGTCCCAGTTCCGCTGCCGCTCGGGAGGCCGGCGGTGCCTCGGTCGGCCCAATAGAGATTCTGGTCATCGACAGCCAACGCGGTTGGCCCGGCTTGCCTGCTCGCCAGAGTCTGCCCGGACTTGTCAACAAGAGCTTGAGCCAAGAGCTCACCGTAGTTCTCGCTGCCATCGCCGAGCATCGCCCAGAACACGTTGCGCGCGTTGACCGCGATTCCGATCGGGTTCCCGAGCTGCGCGCGCAACGGGATGATCGCGCCGCCTGCGGTGGGAGCCGTGTTCACTGATCCGGTGCCGATGCCTGGGAGTCTGCTAAAGCCCATGCTGGTCCAGTAGAGGCTCTGTCCGCGAACAGCCAACGTGGCCACCGAGTGGTCAAGGCCCGTCGCCAGCACGACCACAGCGCCGCCACTGATCGGGACTGCATTCAAGGTTCCATCGCTACTACTCACCCAATACGCGTTCTGCTCGTCGACGGCGACGCCTCCAGAGATGGTTCCCGAGGAACGAGCCAGTTCAGTGTCCCCGGTCTTCATGTCGCTGTCGGTCGGCTTCTTCCAGACCTGAGCCTGCGTCGCGAAGTAGACGTTATGTGCGTCGATGCCTATCCCGCATATTCGACTCGCTGACGCGGCCATCATCGTGACCGCTCCGCCACTGTTCGGCACCCTGTAGAGGACGCCTTCGTGCGCCCAATACACGTTGTGCGTGTCAACAGCGATTCCACATCCTTGAGTGGTGACTGGGCTCTGGCCCGACGCGAGCGTAGTCACGCCGTCGCCGCCGTCGCTCGCGACGACCTGCGATCCAGATGATGAGCAAGCGAACGCCAATGCTCCTGCTTGGACCATCAAAATCACGCGCTGCGATCCCGGCATGCACACCTTCCCTTGTATTTCGCCAGAGCCTAACTGCAGACGCCGATGGCGGTCAAGGCCGCAACACTGAACATCCGCGCGTTCGTCGGTGATCGCCGCATGACAATCGTGTTCGATCGTGGCGGCTGGAGCCCGCGCTTGTTCCAGAAGCTGATCACCGACGGCTTCGACATGCTCACGTACCGCAAGGGTCGCACGCGCAAGCGCCTGCGCTGGGAGTTCCGCGAGCATCGCGCCGTCCTCGACGGCCGCCAGGTCGTGTACCAGCTCGCGGATCACGATATCCGCCTGCTGGGCGGCAAGCTCGAGCTACGCGAGGTCGTCCGTGTGTTGGACGACGGCTGCCACCAGACCCAAGTTGTCACCTCGCGTCGCGACCTGCCCGCGATCGGAGTCAGAGCGTACCGAGGTTACTTTCGGCGGGCGCTCGTGTCCGGTGGTCGGACGCGCTGGCCGAGCGTCGGACACCTGGCGACGACAACCGCGCGAAATCGCGTCGCGGCCCGCTGGCCGACAACTTGTTGATACGCCGCGCATGCTTCCCCGCCAGGTCCTTCCGCGTCAGTTCTACCCTGATCACCCGCTGCTGCACGCAGCGCCAGTTCCTGCTGCGTCCTGATCCAGCGACCAACAACGCGTTCCTCTACTGTCTGATCTGATCCACGCGGCGTTGCGCTGCGAGGTCGAGGTGGTTGGTGGTGCTGCCGTGCGCGATGCAGCCAGACCGTACCGAGGTTACTTTCGGCGGGCGCTCGTGTCCGGTGGTCGGTTCTCCGCCGAGGTCGAGATCCGTATAAATCGTCGGAGCTTGGTCGCCGGCCACGAACTCCGGCGAGGCTCGGGCCACCCGGCGGGTGCCGCGTTATCCGCTCGAGCCTTCGCCAGCCTCGATGACGATGGACTCCGCATCATCCGACTCGATCGTGGCGAACACGAGACGCTCGCCACGGTCCATCTCCACGCGCCGACCGAAAATGCCAAGCGCGCAGGTGCAGAGATCCGAAGCTGAGCACCATTGCATGACACCGTTCCGGGCAGTCTGACTTCCTGAGGTGCTCTCAAGTGAAGTCGCAAAATGCTACTTACCTCGTACGGGTCTTCCCCGGGTCTTCCCCGGGTCTTCCCCGATCAGCTGCGCGTCGCCGAAGAGCTCGCCGGAGCGTTCAAGGAGCGCGCGGCGATCGTCAGGAGGGCGAGGACGAACAGCGCCGCGGCGAGCCAGCGGCACGTCGACGCGTTGCCATGGACCGCCGCCACGAGCCCCACCACGTACGCGCCCAGCATCCTCGCGCCCGACGTGGTCAGCCAGAACGCCGCCGTCACCCGGCCGAGCAACCTGTCCGGGGTGACCTCCTGGCGCCTCGACATCGACAGGACTCCGCGCATCGTCTCGGCGAACGCGAACGCCACTGCGACCGCCGCCGTCACCAGGAACGAGTTGGCGAACGGCACGAGCAACAGGGCGAGCGCGACCACGAACGTGATCGCGACGTACGTGACGCGCATTCCCAGCCTGCGCTTCGCCGCCGTTGACAAGACCGCGCCCACCACCGCACCCACGCTGGCGACCGCGAACATGGTCCCGACCCGCGCATCGGACTGCTGGAGCGTCGCTTTCAGATGGTAGGTGAAGAGGTCGAGCGCTGCCGCCGTGATCAGGATCTCGGCCGAGACGATCAGCACGAGGGTCCGCAGGACCGGCGAGCTCGCGATGAACCTCGCTCCCACGACGAGCCCGCCGCCCCTGTGACCCTCGCTCCCGGCCGCGGCTCGGTCGGCTTCCGGTGGTGCGGGGGAGCCGCCGACGGCGGCGAGGCTGATCAAGGAAGCCACGAACGACATGGCGTCCACGCCGACGGCGGTCGCCGGCCCCCAGGCTTCGATCGCGAACCCTGCGAGCGCCGGCCCGACGACGAAGCTCGCCGCGGCCGTCCCCTGCAGGCGCGCATTCGCTTCGGTCACTCGCTTCTTGCTCACCAGCTCCGCCACGAAGGCCACGTACGCGATCCCGAACGTGTTGCCGAGGAGCCCCATCGCGGCCGCGATGACCCCCAGCAGCGGGAAGGTCAGGACGCCCAGCCACGAGGCGATCGGGATCATCGCCATCAGGACTGCCCGCGCCGCATCGGTCGCGAGCAGAAGACGCCGCCGGTCGACACGGTCGACGATCGAGCCCGCGACCAGCCCCGAGGCGGCGGCCCCGGCGGCGAGGCACGCCGTGAGCGCCGTCATCTTCGCGATGGAACCGGTCGTCTTGTAGATCAGGAGCGGGAACGCGACCGTCGTGAAGGCATCGCCGACCGTCGACAGGGTCTGCCCGGCCCAGAAGAGGTTGAACCTCCTGTCACTCCATAGCGGGCCGTCCGACACGTGCCTTGCGCGCCAGCATAGACGCGTTTCGGAGGTTCACCGGCCTTTCGGGGGTAGATCGCCACCACATCCGTTCCTACGGGTCTTCTCGATCTCCTCCGGTCTTCTCCCTGGTCGCGGCTGATCCGCGGCCAGCCTCAGAACCGCCCGACGATGCCGAGGCTCGCCTGATGTGGCCCGGCGAAAATCGGGGCGCCCAGCTGGCGTGGGCGGGCCTGTGGATCTCCACGGGTTGGGCGACGAACACGTCGTCGATGAACGCGGCACCGAGCATCCCCAGGAACAGGCCGAGGCCGGCATCTTCGCTGGATCTGTCGCAGACCCGGCAAGGATGGGCATGCGCTCGCAGGTCCAGTGGCGCGCTGGATCGTCGGAGCTCGGTCGCCGGCCACGAACTCCGGCGAGGCTCGGGCCGCCCCGGCGGATGCCGCGTTATGCGGCGCCGTCTAGCGCTCGCATGATCTGCGCCGATCGTAGCATCCCTGCGTCGTTGCTTCTCGATCATCGACGGAGGCGCACCCGGCGACACGCATGCAGGCAGTATTCATGTCGATGCGTTGCGTCGAACACATGCTCAGAGCCATCCACATCGATCGCTATGGAGGCACCCGCGTGGGTGCTCGACATCATGCGCACCAGCTACAACGGAACCTGCTCTCGCGAGCAGATGATTGCCACTCCCAAGCGCATCAAGCTCCCGAGGTTCGTGCACAAGCAAGGCGGCGCATGGATCAGCCCGGGCTCGCCGAGCCTCGAGAGCGCGGCTCGGGGAGCAAACTCAACTTACCTCGTACGGGTCTCCCCCAACTCGTCGGCGATCGCACCGCGCGGTGCTCGAGGCCCGCCGCCGCCTACCGCAGGCAGAGTTCGCCGCGCTCGTGCGCCGCGAGCTCGCCCTGTGGCCGGTCAGTCCATGAAGATCACGCGGGTGGTCACGTGAGGATGTGAGTAGACCCGGATGAAGTCTCCACCGAGCACGGAATTGTCCTGCAGCCACCGGTAGTCGGTGATCCACGCCCAGTCCCAGGGCGTGGCGAGGTTATGCGGAACCCCGTCGCCGAGAATCCAGCTCCATTCACCTCCACCGGATTGCCGGGTCCAGCCGTAGCGCCCGAAGGCCCGACCACGACGTCCATATGCGTCGTTGTCGAACTCGGTTCCGATGTGCTCGTCAATGACCCGGACCTGGTCGAGCCCGTCGATCTCGTGTTGCATGATCAGCCGGATCGTCCCACCGTCGGCGTCGGTGACGAAGCTGGGCAGCGGGAGCTCGATGTACCAGTAGACGCTCAGATCGACGTCACCCACAGTGTAGATCAACCGGGTCGAAGCGTTGAGGTTGAGCTCTGCGCCGTCCCGCTTGGTGACGAGCTGCTGGGCGACACGCGGCTTGCCGTTTTCGTCGCGGATGACGGGCAGGCTGTTCATGTCATAAGGAGCCCCGAGGCGGTCAAGCGCGGCCTGCAGCTCGGGCGAGGTGTTCTCGGAGAACTCCGTCGCCGCGGGTCGAGCCAGCATGGATGCGTGCTTCTCCGGGTCGTTTCCGACGGGATCCACCCTTCCGTCCTGCTCGGGCGTGCACGCCGAAGCGAACAGGAACATTGTCATCATTACAACCCAACGCCGCGATCGTATAGCTATCTTGTTCATGTCAGATTCTCCATCCTGGTGTGATCCGGCATCGCGTGATGCGATGCGAGCACCTCGTCGAGCATCGCGTGATGCGATGCGAGCACCTCGTCGAGCGCAGTGCCCTCCATCTGGAACACTGCCGGCGACGATGTCACCGTTCACTTCCGGGATCGCCAGCTTTCAGGTACTGCGATCCCGGATGATCGGACCATGGCGTCTCATCGTGAGCATCCCTCTCCTGAGAAATCGGAATTCGACTCTCGGCCCCCCAACCCCTTTGTGATCCGGTGCGGTAACGATATATTCATAGATCAGGTATTGCAATAGGTAGTTTTTGCCAAACCAGATGGTCGTAACCATGCTGGTGAGAACCTCATCGCGATGCTCGAACGACGCGACCCCGTCATGTGCCGAGACAACCGGAGCCTGCTCCCGAGGCTGCAATTCGGCTCGTCATGGCGAGCTCGAGCGTGGTTTGCACGACAAGCTCATCGCCGAGCGCGAGGTGGTGCTCACCTACGCTCTACGCGCTCTCGTCGATTGGCACGGAGCCAGAACGCGCTGCGCGGCAGGTGGGAGGTTCGGGAGGCAACCGCAACTTACCCCGTACGGGTCTTCCCCGTGCAGGTCGCCGGAACCGGGCCTCAGATGTCGTTGCCCAGCCCGTCGCCGCTCCCGGTCGAGGTCCGGATCTTGGACGCCGCGTCGAAGGCCGCCTGCGACGCCATGTCTCGGTACGGGTTGCCCGACAGCGTCTGGAGCTTCACGAACGACAGCCACTGGCCCACCTGGGTCTCCAGGTCGGCGTTGCCGCGGGCCATCAGCGCCGCCCAGTAGCCGAACGGGTCGTAGATCGGGTCCGACGAGAAGTTGGTGACGAGGTCCACGCTCGCGTCGAACAGCTGCTGACCCGTCGGGACCGGGATGTCGGTGACCTTGCCGCCGAGCCGATCCTGGCGGATGGTCCAGGCGGCCCACCACTCGGCGTGGCGTGCGCCCACTTCGTCCACGAACTTGCGGCGGGTCTCCGCCATCTGGGCCGCGGTGAGCCTCGGCACGCCGGCGGTGAGGCCCGTCAGGTCCTTCGACGCATCGGCCTCGATCGCGGTCTCGGTCCCGCGATTCCGGTAGTGGGTGAGCTCGTGGCAGAGGTCCACCATCATCGAGCGCGACCCGGGGTCGTGGCCGTCGCCGACCAGAACCAGGCCGCGTTTGTGGGCGCTGTCGTCGCCGAACACCATGCCCTTGCCGGTGGCCTGGTACGACGAGAGCAGCGCGCGGTCGGGGTCGTTCGGGCCGAGCGTGCGGTTGATCAGCCTCCCGCGGCTCGCGTTGAACACCAGGCCCAGCAGCGTGCCGTCGGACAGCCCGTCCTTCGCGATCTCGTAGCCGTACTGCGTATCGCCGCCGAGGTCGCGCATCAGCGCCAGCGTGCCGGCCAGCTGCGGGTCGAGCACTCCGGCGCTCACGTACGGCGCGAACTCCGACGTGTCGGCCACGAGGTACTTGCCGACCAGCCCGGCGTCGTCCAGCAGCTTCTCGCGCTGGTTGCCCGTGGCGCCGCCGGCCGGGTTGACCTGGTGCTCGCCCGGCAGGTCCCCCGCGGCAGTGGGCGTGTCCTCCTTGGTGGTCGCGGCCATGCCCGCGTCCAGCCGACCCCAGGTGATCGGGCCGACCACCCCGTCCACGTCGATGCCCTCGCTCGACTGGAACCGACGGACCGCGCCGTCGGTCTGCCCGCCGAACACCCCATCCTCGATCAACGAGGCGCCGTGCAGGTTCAGCTTGCGCTGGCACTCGCGCACGTCGTCCCCCTTGGAGCCCATCCGCACCAGCGGGTGGGAGACCGCGCCGGTGTCGACCTCGTCCAGCACAGAGCCGCCCGGGATGGCTTCACCGACGGGGAGTAATTCGGTCAGCGTCCTCTTGCCGACGGCGGGCGCCTTCTGCGCTTGATCGACCAACGTTGCTCCCCCGACTCGTCCGACCTGCCGATCGAATCCCATACGAGACCCTTGCATGGGCAGATGTAGGTGCGGTAGCGCATAGCTCGCCGCCGGCGACCAGGCCGACGACCACTCGGCGACCAGGCCGAGGACCTCGAGCTCGGTGACCAGCGCGCCGCGATCGGGCCAGACCGTACCGAGGTTACTTTCGGGCTGCGTTCGTGTCCGAATATCGGACGCTATGGCCACGTATCGGACACTGGCTACGCCAATCGCCGCTCTGGACTTTGACGATGAGGAGGTGACGGACGGCTTCGTGGATGATTGCGTCGGCGATCGGTGCCGGCGAGTCACCAAGATCGACATCGAGTCTTGCGGCCAATTCCTTCTGACGTTCGGTAGGCGCCATTCGCGGAGGCCAGGCGATGTCTCTGATCGCTTGAGTGCGAATGTTGGTCGAGATTTGATATTTGAATACTTGGCGCATTTTCGCCACAACAGGCTGGCGCGATAGCGGATGCGAGTAACGTCGGGCGACTACCACCAGTCGGTGCACTGCGCAGCGAGGCCGGGACGACGACCACACGCCCGAAACTGCCAGAGGGAGCTAATGGGGTTGGTCCGCTTCGCCGCACTCGTCTTCAACATGATGTTGCGGCTCACCTCGAAAGGTCCACACTGCAGCCAGTTCCTCCCTCCATTCGCCGTCCAGTCCATCCAGACTCGATCGCCCGGTAGTGTGATGCCGCCGATCAGGGCCCAACCCCGTTGAGCTCCGGCTACGACGCCAACCTCCAGCGAGGCCACCACAAGCGGGAGACTCCCCGCCTTGGCGACGACAACGGATCGCGGCTTTGAGGTTCCGACAAGATCATCTGGAATATCGATGAACCCATTGGCACCGCCCTCACAATCGCTGGCGAGCGCACTCGTGTTCTCCGATGTAGACTCTTCCGCCTCGATGGGGTCGTCGCCTGCACAACCACCGAGAGTCGACCCCGCGAGGAATATGAGGGCAGTGCCAACTTGTTTGATAGAGGTCATTCGTTGTCTCCTTTCGATCCTTGTCGAAGACGTCGCTGCAAGCTCGAGACGGGTAGTTAGATCACGGCTCATTCGCAACATATTCAGTGGATGCATGTTCGCTTCTCCTGTGTGATTCTTCGTCTGAGGAGGGGTTGCGCGAGCCGGTTGAAAGTCGCGAACAAATCGTGCAAATACGCGACAATCAAGAGGTTTGGGTGATCGCGCGGACCGCTGCCGCCGATGAGCCATGTCGTGCAGGCATCGGAAGCTTCGCGCCCATCCGGATTCGTACGGGCAACAGCCTCGTCCCGGGAGAGTCGGTAACATTGCGATGACGCTGAGGTACAGTAGGGCAAGTGCGCCAGCACCGTGTAAGGAGGATGTCGCGTTGGCTTCGTTGGCTGCGCCCATCGCGCTAGATCGACGCTCCCCTGATCCCGCACGCTTGGGGCATGGAGACCTTGCAGAGCGTGCGCCGATGCTCGCCCAGTTCCTGCGAGCGAGGCCGGGCGTGCAAGCCGGCGGAAGCGAAGGCGGCGCGAACCTGGAGCCGGTCGGCGGCGCAGACATCGCTCAGGAGACCAGGCCCCACATGTACTCCGAGACCGACGCGGTCGAACTCGACGCGTTGTTGCTCGATGTCATCCGCGGGGCGCAACGCGTCTGGCCCATGGTCGCGCTGCCCACCGAGGTCTTCGTCACCTACCTTGGCGAGCGAATCCCACCCGGCGTGCCCGATCATCTCGCGCTGCGCCAGATGCACACGGCGGACCTGTACCTCGCCTGCGCCTGTGCGCGCGGCGATGTACGCGCGTTTGCGGCGTTCGATGACCGCTGTCTGCGCCGGCTCGATCGCGTGCTGGCCAAGGTCGGGATTGACGCGATCACCAGCCGAGAGATCGAGCAGGACATCCGCAGCCGCGTGCTGGTTGGAGACGGGCGGCCGGCGCAGATCGTCGATTACTCGGGACGCGGTGATCTGCGCGGCTGGGTCCGTGTCATGGCGGTTCGTCAGGTCCTGCAGCGTCGGCGCCGGACCCGCCGCGAGGTCGTCGTGGAGAACGATGAGCTGTTGCAGCGGATCGTGACGCCCGGCAACCCCGAGCTGGACTACCTGAAGCGGATCTATCGCCAGGAGTTCACGCGCGCGTTCGAGGCCGCGCTGCGCGCACTGCCGGCTCGGGAGCAGACCGTGCTGCGCCAGCACCATGTCGATGGACTGAGCGTCGACGATCTCGGTCGGCTATATCGCATGCATCGCTCGACCGCAGCCCGGCTCGTGATCCGCGCGCGCATGCTCGTGCTCGAGGCCACCCGGGCACGAATGATGTCCGAGCTCGGCGTGCAGCCGCAGGACCTCGACAGCATCATACGGATGATCCGGAGCCAGATCGAGATCAGCCTGCGCGCACTCCAACGCAGCCGAAAGCGCTAGCCTCGATGCTGGACGCGCCGCTCGATGGTGCCTGCCCCGGCGACGACGAGATCGCCGCCTACCTGTGGGGTGGCCTCGGCCCCGGGAACGTGGCTGCGATGGAGCTGCACATCGCCAGCTGTTCCGCCTGTCGAGGCCTGCTGTCAGTGTTCGCGCGCACCGCGATCACGCCGTCGCAGCCATCGGCGGATTCGGTATCGCCCACGATGCCGATCGAGCTCGACACGGGCAGCACGGAGGTGCCGATTGGGGCGAGCATCGGACGCTACATCGTGCTCGACCGGCTCGGCGCGGGCGGTATGGGCGTGGTGTACGCGGCGCACGATCCCCAGCTCAACCGCAACGTCGCGCTCAAGGTGCTACGCAACGATCGGGCGATCGGCGATACCGATCGCCCGGTTCGCGATCTGCTGCGCGAGGCGCAGGCGATGGCGCGGCTGGCGCATCCCAACGTCGTCCGAGTATTCGACGTCGGCAGCCTCGACGATCGCGTGTTCATCGCGATGGAGCTGATCGATGGCCAGACGCTCGCGCGGTGGTTGCGCACCGAGTACCGCGATCGGCACGAGATCATCGCGGCGTTCGTCGCCGCGGGCAATGGACTGGCGGCGGCTCACGCCGCTGGATTGATCCACCGAGACTTCAAGCCCGACAATGTTCTCGTCGGTAACGATGGCAGGGTCTGCGTCACCGACTTCGGGTTGGCGCGGCTTGCGACCGGCGGGCCTCTCGAGAGCGCGCGCCGCGACGCCGAGGAGCCGGGCGGCGTCAATACGACGCGAACCGGCCTGGCCGGCACAGTGGCATACATGGCACCGGAGCAATACTTGGGGCGAGGGACCGATGCGCGCGCCGACCAGTTCAGCTTTGCCGTCGCGCTCTACGAGGCGCTTCATGGCGAGCGGCCGTCCTCTCCGCTACGGCTCGCCGCGCCGGACGGGCCGGCGAGCCCGCGGCGTGGCATGCCGCGCGGTAGCGAGGTGCAGGTTGCGCTGCTGCGGGCGCTGCGGCCTGTCCCCGACGAGCGCTACCCGTCGATGGCCGAGTTGCTGGCAGCGCTGGGGCCCG
>Ga0307515_10004496_pt1 | contig 28853 bp, 24 predicted proteins | sample 17_EM_MG_FD_194513 | JGI IMG/M metagenome (GOLD analysis project Ga0307515, IMG submission 194513) | Populus trichocarpa ectomycorrhiza microbial communities from riparian zone in the Pacific Northwest, United States - 17_EM | ecosystem: Host-associated > Plants > Roots > Unclassified | place... | reverse complement strand
CGAGCACTCCGCCCTCGCGCAGTGCCTGCGCGGCGGCCGCGCCGAGGAGGTCCGCCGCCTCGTCCTGACCGCCAGCGGCGGAGCCTTCCGCGGCCGCACTCGCGAGGAACTGACCGACGTCACGCCTGAACAGGCCCTGAACCACCCCACCTGGGACATGGGACCGGTCGTCACCATCAACACCGCGACACTGGTCAACAAGGGCCTTGAGGTCATCGAGGCGCACGAACTGTTCGGCGTCCCCTACGACGACATCAGCGTCATGGTCCACCCCCAGTCGGTCATCCACTCCATGGTCGAGTTCACCGACGGCTCCACCCTCGCCCAGGCCAGCCCGCCCGACATGCGGCTCCCCATCGCGCTCGCCCTCGGCTGGCCCGACCGGGTCCCCGACGCCGCCCCCGCCGTCGACTGGACGAAGTCCCACACCTGGGAGTTCACGCCCCTCGACGACGACGCCTTCCCCGCCGTCCGGCTCGCCATGCACGCCGGACGCACCGGACGCTGCCTCCCCGCGGTCTACAACGCCGCCAACGAGGAGCTCGTCGCCGCCTTCGCCGACGGCCGCCTGCCGTTCCTGGGGATCGTCGACACACTGGAGCAGGTGCTCGCCGAGGCGCCCGATTTTGGCCAACCGGGTACCGTCGACGAGGTGCACGCGGCCGAGGAGTGGGCGCGGGCCCGGGCGACGGAGCTTGTGCACAGCCACGTACGCGCATAACTCAGCGGTCTGTAAGAGAGGAACTCCCGCTCAATGATCTTCGCTCTCGGTGTGCTGCTCTTCGCGATCGGCATCTTGATCTCGGTCGCGTTGCACGAGTACGGGCACATGGGCACGGCCAAGCTCTTCGGCATGAAGGTCACCCGGTACTTCATCGGGTTCGGACCGACGATCTTCTCGTTCCGCAAGGGCGAGACCGAGTACGGGCTCAAGGCCATCCCGGCCGGCGCCTTCGTCAAGATCATCGGCATGACCCCCCTCGAAGACGACGAGGAGGTCGCGCCCGAGGACAAGCACCGCGTGTTCTGGCGCAAGCCGCTGTGGCAGCGGACCATCGTCCTGGCCGCCGGTTCCATCGCGCACTTCATCATCGGCCTCGCCATCGTGTGGATCCTCGTGTCGTTCATTGGCATCGGCAACCCCGAGCGAGCCGCCGCGCAGCAGTCGTCGCTGGACACCGCGACGGTGAGCGTCGCCGAGTGCATCCCGCCCGCCGACGCGCCCGCCGACTTCGCGTGCGGCGCCGCCGACCAGCGCGGTCCGGCCGCCGCCGGCGGCATCCAGGACGGCGACCGTGTGACCTCGGTCAACGGCACGCCGATCACCAACTGGGAGCAGATGACCGCGGCCATTCAGCCGCTCACGCCCGGCCAGCCCGTCGAGATCGTCGTCGACCGCGGCGGCCAGTCGGTCACCACCACCGTCACCCCCTACGCCGACGAGATCGCCGGCGCGGACGGGCAGCCCAAGACCGTCGCCAAGATCGGCGTCGGCGCCTACATCGACCCGGCCCTCCCGCTGACGGTCGCCTACGGCCCGATCGACGGCATCGGCGAGACCTTCGCCGTCACCGGCCAGTTCGCCGAGGGCATCGGCAAGGCCGTTGTCAACCTCCCGCAGAAGGTCCCCGCCCTGTGGAACTCCCTCACCGGCGGCGAGCGCGACCCCGACACCCCCGTCAGCGTCGTCGGCGCCAGCCGCATCGGCGGCGAGCTCGCCGAGCGCAGCGAGTGGGAGATGTTCTTCGTCCTGCTGGCCACGCTGAACTTCTTCATCGGCGTGTTCAACCTGCTGCCGCTGCTGCCCCTGGACGGCGGGCACATCGTCATCGCGTGGTTCGAGCGGGTCCGCAGCTGGATCTACGGCCTCATGAAGAAGCCCGATCCCGGACGGGTGGATTACCTCAAGCTCCTGCCGGTCACTTACGTCGTGATTGTTATCTTTGCGGGGTTCACCCTGCTCACCGTCGCGGCTGACATCGTCAACCCGATCCAGCTGTTCAAATGACCCCGCCCCCCGCGGGAATGGTCCGGAGGGACTCTTGAGCACTATCAGTCTTGGTATGCCGTCGCTGCCACCGCCGCCGATCGCCGAGCTGCGCAAGTCGCGTCAGCTGAACGTCGGAGGCGTGCTCGTCGGCGGTGGGGCGCCGGTGAGCGTCCAGTCGATGACCACCACGGTCACCGCCGACGTCAACGCGACCCTCCAGCAGATCGCCGAACTGACCGCCTCGGGCTGCCAGATCGTGCGCGTGGCCGTGCCGAGCGCCGACGACGCCGAGGCCCTGCCGATCATCGCCCGCAAGTCGCAGATCCCGGTGATCGCCGACATCCACTTCCAGCCGAAGTACGTCTTCGCCGCGATCGAGGCCGGCTGCGCCGCCGTGCGTGTCAACCCGGGCAACATCAAGAAGTTCGACGACAAGATCGGCGAGATCGCCCGCGCGGCCAAGAACGCCGGCACCCCGATCCGCATCGGCGTCAACGCCGGTTCCCTCGACCCGCGCCTGATGGCCAAGTACGGCAAGGCCACCGCCGAGGCGCTGGTCGAGTCGGCGCTGTGGGAGTGCTCGCTGTTCGAGGAGCACGACTTCCGCGACATCAAGATCTCGGTCAAGCACCACGACCCGGTCGTCATGATCCGCGCCTACCGGCAGCTCGCCGAGAAGTGCGACTACCCGCTGCACCTCGGTGTCACCGAGGCCGGGCCGGCCTTCCAGGGCACGGTCAAGTCGGCGGTCGCGTTCGGCGCGCTGCTGGCCGAGGGCATCGGCGACACCATCCGCGTGTCGCTGTCGGCCCCGCCGGTCGAGGAGGTCAAGGTCGGCAACGCGATCCTGGAGTCCCTCGGGCTCAAGGAGCGCGGGCTGGAGATCGTGTCCTGCCCGTCCTGCGGGCGCGCGCAGGTCGACGTCTACAAGCTCGCCGAGGAGGTCACCGCCGGGCTCGACGGCCTGCCGGTGCCGCTGCGCGTGGCCGTCATGGGCTGCGTCGTGAACGGTCCGGGCGAGGCCCGCGAGGCCGACCTGGGCGTGGCCTCGGGCAACGGGAAGGGCCAGATCTTCGTCAAGGGCGAGATCATCAAGACCGTTCCCGAGGCGCAGATCGTGGAGACCCTCATCGAGGAGGCCATCCGGCTCGCCGACGAGATGGGCGCCGAGATCCCCGAGGAGCTGCGGGAACTCGTCAAGCCCGTCGTCGAGGTGCACTGATCGTCGATCACCTGGCAGGCTAGGGGCGTGGAGACCACGCTCTCGGTGCGGCGGCTGTCCGCGCCCGACAATGACGCGGTGGTTCGGCTGCTCGACTCCGAACCCCTCGCGGGCGCGTTCGTCGCCGACCGGCTCGAAGTGCTCGGGTGGTCGCGGTCGAACCGCCTGTACGGCTACGGCCGCGGCGGTGAGCTCACGGCGGTATGCCTCTCGGGGACCAATCTCGTGCCCGTGGGGTGCGATGACGCCGCCGCCGACGCCTTCGCCGATATGGCCAGACGCGAGGGGCGGCAGTGCTCGTCCATCGTCGGCGCCGGAACAGCCGTCCGGCGCCTTTGGCGCGGTCTGCGGCCCTACTGGGGCGAGGCCCGGGCCGTGCGCGAGCACCAGCCGCTGCTGATGATCGACCATCCGCCGGCCGTCGCGCCCGATCCGTTCGTGCGCCGGTCGACGCGCGCGGACGTGCCCGCGGTCTTCCCGGCGGCGGTGGCGATGTACACCGAGGAGGTCGGCGTCTCCCCGCTGGCCGACCGTTCCGGCGCCTCGGCGTATCGCGACCGGCTTGAGTTCCTCGTCGCGCTCGGACGCTCGTACGTCCGGATCGACCACGGGCGCGTGGTGTTCAAGGCCGAGGTCGCCCTCCAGACCCGGCACACGGCCCAGATCCAGGGCGTGTGGGTGGCCCCGCACCTGCGGGGGAGGGGTCTGGCGGCGCCGTGCATGGCCGCTGTCATCACCGACGCGCTACACCGGCACGCGCCGACGGTCTCCTTGTACGTCAACGATTTCAACGCTCCTGCACTTCGCACATACCGTCGCTGCGGCATGCGCGAGGCCGGTGAGCTGGCAACCGTCCTGTTCTGACGGATCCGCACGGTACTTCTGCTACTGCAAAGTGCTGTCGCTGTCGGCTTTTTCACCTGACGGGTAGCCGACTCGTGACTCCCTTTCGCCTTCGAGTTGCAGCAATGTGGGGGATGTACCCGACAGGGCCACCGAAACAGGCAGTCCCCTGTGTCAGATACCAGACAAAATCGGTCGCCAGGCCCACAAACAGGACCAATCGGATTTCAGTGAACACGGGACAGCCCAGGCGACCACCGAAAATAATGACCCCTGTACAGGTAGTAACGAACCGCAGGGCGTTCAGTGACGATCAATGAGGTGAGGACCCCATGGGGAGGATCGTTCGAGAGGTCGCCGACGGGGTGACCAAGCACTATTGGTATCCCGGCGAGAAGGCCGACTGGATCAAGGCAGGCATCGCGATCGGAGCGGGCGCGGTGACCTTCGCGCTCGTCGCGATCGTGCTCAAGGACATGCTCGTGGCCGCGGTACTCGGTACCTCGGTGACCACCGGCGTCGGCGGCGTGAATCTCGGCCGTCGCGACGTGACCGCGCTCAGCGGCTTCCCGGACGTGGCGGCGGCCCGCAAGGCCGCGGCGGCGCACGCGATGCGCGCCGGCTGGCGCGGGCTGCTCTACGGCTTCAGCGCCGCGGCGGCGGCGGTGTTCATCGTGAACATGCCGCACACCGGCTTCGTCGCCGACTGGCTCCTGCCGGTCGTTCCGGCGGTCGTCGGGGCCATCGCCCATCAGGGCGGCATGGTGTACGAGCGCATGGGCCAGGTCCCGAAGACGGATCCGGCCGACGCCGATGCCACCGCCGACCCGAAGGAGCTTGAGCCCGCGGGCTGACGGGCCGCAAGGCACGACCGGCGGTGACCCCCGCCGACGACTTCCCAGCGGTCGTCGGCGGGGGTCACCGGCATGTCGGGGGAACGGGGGTGTTCGGCGAAGCAAAAGGTGAGCCGGCGCGGAACGTCTGCCGCGGACCCGCGTTGGGGACGGGTCGGGCGCTCGTACCGTGTCGGGTGTGTCGGACGGGAGCGCGCTCCACGCCGGCTCAGATCTCGTCACCGGAGTCGCCCCCGGCGTCGTCAGACACCCTTTATAGACGTACTTCCCTTGCCACGAACCAAATCATGCCGTGCGCCGGGCCCCCTGGCAAGGGGATAACAGGCCAGGAAATCAACAGAGTGTGACGGTGTAGAGGGTGACCGATCACATGTTGCCCAGGTGCGCCCGCGGGCGCAGGATGCTGGTCATGGGCAAGGTTCACGAAGGCATCGGCGAGCGTCTCGCGGAGTTCATCAGGGCACAGCACGTGTTCTTCACCGCCACCGCCCCCAGCGGTCCCGACGGGCACGTCAACGTCTCCCCGAAAGGCATGGCCGGGACCTTCGCCGTCCTCGGCGAGCACCGGGTCGCCTACCTCGACTACACCGGCAGCGGCGCCGAGGGCCTGGCCCACCTGCGCGAGAACGGCCGGATCTGCGTCATGTTCTGCGCCTTCGAGGGGCCCCCGAACATCGTGCGCCTCCACGGCCGCGCCGAGCCGGTCTTCGTCGGCGACCCCCGCTTCGACGAGCTCGCCGCGTCCTTCGGCGACCTCGACCGGCACGGCCTGCGCGCGATCGTCGACGTCGAGGTCACCCGCGTCTCCGACTCCTGCGGCTTCTCCGTCCCGCGGCTCGACTACCGCGGCGACCGCGACCTGCTGACCCGCCACCTGGCCCGCAAGGACGACGCGAAGATGGCCGAGTACCACGCGGTCAAGAACACCGAGAGCATCGACGGGCTGCCGGCCCTGCCCCCGGCCGCGGTGGAGGCGCGCTGAGCCTGGGGCTTGGCGGAGGTCCGGCGGCGACTGGATAGCCTTGGTCCATGACTGTTCGCGCTCCCATCGCCCCCGGCACGGTGTCGGGCATGCGGGACGTGCCCCGGCACATCACCCGGCCCGAGTACGTCGGGAAGCCCGCGCCCGCCCGCTTCACCGGATCCGAGGTGAAGACGCCCGACCTCATCGAGCGCATGCGCGTCGCCTGCCGCCTTGCCGCCGACGCCCTCGTCGTCGCGGGCGAGCACGTCAAGCCCGGTGTGACCACCGAGCACGTCGACCAGATCGTGCACGAGTACCTCTGCGACCACGGCGCCTACCCGTCGACGCTGGGCTACCGGGGTTTCCCGAAGGCCTGCTGCACGTCGCTCAACGAGGTCATCTGCCACGGCATCCCCGACTCGACCGAGATCGAGGACGGCGACATCGTCAACGTCGACATCACGGCCTACATCGACGGCGTGCACGGTGACAACAACGCGACCTTCCTCGCCGGCGAGGTCTCCGAGGAGGCGCGCCTGCTCGTCGAGCGCACCTACAAGGCGACGATGCGCGGCATCAAGGCCGTCGCGCCCGGCCGGATGCTCAACACCGTCGGCCGCGTGATCGAGGCCTACGCCAAGCGCTTCGGGTACGGCGTGGTCCGCGACTTCACCGGCCACGGGATCGGCGAGACCTTCCACTCGGGCCTGTACGTGCCGCACTACGACAAGCCCGACCTCGACGTCGTGATGGAACCGGGCATGACGTTCACGATCGAGCCGATGATCGACCTGGGCACCCACGACTACGACATCTGGGACGACACCTGGACCGTGGTCACCAAGGACCGGAAGTGGTCGGCGCAGTTCGAGCACACGATCCTGGTGACCGACACCGGCCACGAGATCCTCACGATGCCGACCGAGGGGCCGTCGGCGGGCACGCCGGTCCCCGCCTGAGCGCATGGACACGAGGCGACGCCCCCGAGGTGCCTGACCCGCACCTCGGGGGCGTCGCCTTACCCCGCTCCCTCTATCAGACGGCGCGTCTCTCCACCGGCAGGCGAGACCTGGTGAACAGGCCGGCGCCGAGCATCGCGATCACCGGGATCGCCAGCAGGGCGACGCCGAGGACCGGCCACGGAACCTCGACCGGGAACAGCGGTTCGCGCGGGTACAACTTCCCGAACTGGAGGTTCAGGGTCCACACGACCGCGAACATCGCGCCCAGCCCGGCCAGGACGCCGAGGACCGCGCCGAGCAGCGAGATCACCCCCGACTGGCACAGCGACAGCAGCCTGCGCACACCCGGTGCCGCGCCCACCGCGGCGAGCGTGCCCAGATCGCGCCGTCCCTCCGCCGCCGCGAGGCCGGTGGCCATCGCGGTGGCGCCGAGCGCGACGAGACCCGCGATCCCGGCCAGGACCCAGATCATGATGGTGTCCATGGTGATGCCGTCGTCCTGCTTCACCATGTCGACGTAGACCTGAAGGGTTCCGCCCTCACCGGCTGCGCCGGTGAAGTCGCGGTTGATGCCGCTGCTGCCGAAGGCGGCGTTGAAGCGCTCCTCCTCCTCGGCGGTCGGCACCCGGCTGGTGAGCCCCATGAGGAACTTGACCTCGTTCTTGACCTCAAGCCCGTCGAGTGCCCCCGCCGCGGCCACGAAGATGTTCGACCGGAGGACCCCGGTGGTCATCGCGTAGCCGGGGACGGTCACCGTCTTGAGGTCGGTCGACACCGGGTTCTCCGAGGAGTAGTCGGTGTTGCGCAGGGCCATGGTGACCTTGCCGTCGACGATGTAGTCGGGGTCGCGGACGACCACGCCGCCGGCGTCGAGCGTGGCCTTGGCGTTCGCCAGGTCCTGCCCTTCGCCCTGGGTGATGGTCTCCAGGAGCTTCCCGTCGGCGATGAGCGTCCCCGGCGACAGGTCCGCGCTGTTCCAGGCCATGTCCGCGGTGCTGGCCTTGCAGTACTTGTTCTCGACCGCTTCGGCCATCTGCTCCTCGGTGAGGAACTGCTGGTCGCTGACCGGACACGTCCGCTCGGGCGGCATCACCGCGGTGACCTCGCAGCCCGAGCGTTCGCCGGGCTGCTGCGCACAGCTCGTGTAGAGGACCTCGCGGATCTCGCTGATCGGGTAGTGCTGGCGGAGCAGCGCCTCGGTGTCGGCCTTGGCGTCGGCGAACTGCTGCTCGGCGTCGGCGGGTAGCTTCAGCTCGTTGCCGGTGGCCTGGTCGTAGCCCGGCCACATCTCGACGTTCGCCACGACGGTGCCCTCGGGCAGGTTCGTCGTGTAGTTGTCGTTGAACCTGGCCCGGTCGGCGACCGCGAAGGCGCTGATCGCGATGGCCCCGGCCACCACGGCCATGACCGCCGAGATCGCCGGCGCGGTCGAGGCGCGGTTGCGCCCGGCGTCGCGCAGGGCGATCCGCGGGGACAGGGGCAGGAAGCGCCCGAGCCGTGAGATCGCGCCGATGACGGCGGGTGTGCACATGACGAGCCCGAACTGCGCCAGAGCGGCGGCCGCGACGAGCAGCATCGCCTCTCCGGTGATGGCGCCGGCGGCGCCGGCGAGCCCGCCCATGGCGACCATGGCGATGCCGATGATGATCCAGCGCTTGCGCGACCTCGTCACGCCCCTGCGGCCGGTGAGGGCCTGGATGACGTTCTGCCGTGCGACGGTGAACGCCGGGACGAGCGCGGCGAGGACGCCGGTCAGGACCGCCAGCAGCGCCAGCGGACCGGTGAAGGCGATGAGGAAGCGGATTCCGCCCGCCCGCACGCCGATCAGCGGTTCGATGAACGGGATCGCCGCCGTCGCCAGGGCCGCGCCGAGCACGACACCGGTCACGGCCGCCACCGAGCCGAGCACGAGGCCGCCGGACAGGACCGTGCGGCGCACCTGGGCGGCCGTGGCGCCGTTGGCCGCCAGCAGCGCGTACTCCCGCGAGCGGCGCTTGGCGCTGATGGCGAAGGCGGGACCGGCCAGCAGGACCAGTTCCAGGATCACCATCCCGGCCACCATCGCGATGAGGCTGACCTCCTGCGCGCTGGGACCGTTCGACTCGTAGCTCCAGGGGAGGTCGACGTCCGGCGGGTCGAGGCTGACGGCCTTGGAGTAGACCACGACGCCCTTGGCGTTGAGCGCCGTGACCTGGTCCCAGGAGATCGGGCCGGACGCGTCGACGAACCACTTGGAGGCCGCGCCGGGGAAGGTCTCGGCGCTGCCGATCATGAACATGGATTGCAGGTCGTTCGGAGCCTCGACCAGGCCGGTGACCTTCAGCGAACGCGCCGGTTCGGTCAGCTCCACGGTGTCGCCGACCTTGAGGTCGAGCTTGTCGGCACCCGCCGAACTGAGCAGGACCTCGTCCTTGGCGGTGGGCGCCTTCCCTTCGAGGATCTCGTACATGCCCGTCGCGATCGGATCCGCGACGTCGAAGGAGACCCAGTTGATCTTGCCCTGCCCCGAAGGCGTCTTCACGGGAAGACCGTCGCCCGAGGCGTACGGGACCACCCGGCTGCCCGCCGGGAGGATCGCGGCCAGCTCGGCCGCGGGATCGGCCCCGGGAACGTGCGCGGGCGGCTCGATGTACGGGCCGTCCGTCTGCGGCGGGAAACCGCCCAGCCACGGGTTGTCGGGCTCCTGCTGGATGAGACCGTCGTACTGCCAGACGACGGCGGCCTGGGCGCCCCCGAGGTCGCGCTCGATGCGCTCCTCGGTGGTCAGCTCGAACCGGTCGAAGAGGGTCGCGCCGAGCGCGATCGCGACGACGGGGAAGGCGAGGAGGCAGATCACGAGGATCGAACGCCCCTTGGTGCGCTGCGCGTCGCGCCTTGCTATCCGCAACGCGAGCCGGACACCGGACATACTCAAAGCCCACCTCGCTGCGCTCGGTTTCGCGCCTCGTACTGCTGCTCCGCGATCTGGTTCGCTTCGCTCACTTGGCGGCCTCCAGCAGGTCCTCGGCCTCGGGCAGCGGGCCCGACGCGTCGACGACGAGGCCGTCGCGCAGGAAGATGACCCGGTCGGCCCAGCCCGCGTGCCGCGCGTCGTGCGTCACCAGGACGCCCGCCGCACCCGCGTCGCAGCGGGCCCGCAGCAGCCGCAGGACCGACTCGCCGGTCTGCGAGTCGAGGGCGCCGGTCGGCTCGTCGGCCAGGACCAGGCGGCGCTCGCCGACGACCGCGCGGGCGATCGCGACGCGCTGCTGCTGGCCGCCCGACATCTCGTCGGGGAAGCGCAGCGCGAGCTCAGGGATCGCGACGTCCTCAAGGGCCTTGCTCGCCACCGCGCGGGCCTTGCGCACCGACATCCCGTCGAGTTCGAGGGGCAGCGCGACGTTCTCGACGGCGGTGAGGCTCGGCAGGAGGTTCAGGTCCTGGAACACGTAGCCGATCGCGCGGCGGCGCAGCGCGGCGAGGCTGCGCCTGCTGAGCTGCGAGAGGGCGGTGCCCTCGACGAATACCTCACCGCCGGACGGGCCGTCGAGGCCCCCGGCGAGGTTGAGCAGCGTCGACTTGCCGGAGCCCGAAGGGCCCATGACGGCGACGAGTTCGCCCGGTTGCACGGCGATGCTCACACCCCGCAGGGCGTGGACCATGGCCTCACCCACCCCGTGGGTGCGGTGTACGTCTCTCAGTTCGAGCACGGTCATCGTGGTGTCGTCTCCCCGGTACTGGTAGGCACGGACTCGGGCGCCTGTTCGGGCACCTCGGCCGTGGCCTCACTGGCTTCTTGTCGGGTTCGCTGGTGCCGCAGGAGCGAGGCCTCGCAGTGGTCGAGCCACCGCACCTCCGCCTCGACCCGGAAGATCATCGCGTCGATGATCAGCAGCCACGAGATGTCGTCGCCGCCGGTGGCCCGGCTCTTGAGCCGGGTGTACTCCTGTAGCGCGCGCACACTGGCGGTGCGCTGGGTCTGCACGACGGCCGTGATGTCGACACCGGGGGTTGACAGGGCGAGCGCCAGTTTGATGGCGAGCTCGTCCCGTGGGCGTTCGGTGCCGCTGACCGGCGTGGCGAACCAGGTGGCGAGCGCGGTGCGCCCGTCCATGGTGATCTCGTAGGGGCGCTGCCCCTGGGGGTTCTCGCCGAGGGCTTGCACGAGTCCGTCGCGTTCGAGGCGGGACAGGGTCGTGTAGACCTGCCCGATGTTCAGGGGCCAGGTGGCCCCGGTGGACTCCTCGAAAGAGGCGCGCAGCTGGTAGCCGTACGCCTGGCCTCGTTCAAGCAGGGCCAGCAGCCCGTACTTGATGCTCACGTCGGTTCCTCCTCGGCGATGGGTGGATACATACGTCGTATGTTCGTGCGCTTCGACAGTATGTATACCGGGTATGCGCAAGGGCAATGGGGAGGGCTCCCCGTTCGGGGAGCCCGATGGCGCCGTTGAGGGATGTCTTGTCGTATCAGTCGAGGTCGAGGCGGTATCCGCGCTTGATCACCGTGCGGACGCAGGTGCGCAGTCCGAGCCCGTCCCGCAGGCGGGTGACGGCCATTTCGACGGCGTGGCCGTCGGCCCCACGCGGCAGGTGCCGCAGCAGTTCGGCGCGCGAGAGGACCCTTCCCCTCGCCGTGCACAGGGCTCGCAGGACGGCCATGGGCGCGGGCGGCAGCGGGTGCGGGTCGCCGTCGAGGAGGACGATGTGGCCCCGGAGCTCCATCTGGTGCCCGCTGTTGAGGCGCACCCGCCGTGCCCGCCGGGGGAGGAGCGCGGCGACGGTCCGGACGAGCGAGCCGAGGCGCGAGCGCTCCGGACGGGCGACCGGGACCTCCAGCCGTTCCAGCGGCGCGGCGGTGACCGGCCCGACGGCGGCGGCGAGGACGGAACCGCCGCGCATGGCGTCGAGCATCTCGGTGGCCTGGTCGCCGGCGATGCGCAGGAGGGCGTTGACGGCGGGGGCGCTGGTGAAGGTGACGGCGTCGACGCGGTTGGCGCAGATCGCGTCGACGAGCCGCTGGACGGGCGCCAGATCGGTCGGGACCGTCCACCGGTAGACGGGCACGGGGATCGCCACGGCGCCCTCGGACCGCAGGGCGGAGAGGTAGTCGTCGCTGGGGTCGCCGTGCAGTTGGACCGCGATCCGGCGCCCGTTCACCCCGTCGGCCCGCAGTCGCTCGACCACGTCCCTGCCGTCGCCGCTGGGCGCCCACCAGTCCTCGCTGAGCCCGGCCGATCGGATCGCGCCGAGCGCCTTCGGCCCGCGCGACAGGATGCGGCCGCTGGCGAGGACCGAGCGCAGCTGGGCGCCGAGCCCCCAACCGTCGGCGGCGTCCATCCAGCCCTGGAAGCCGACGCCCGTGGTCACGACGGTGACGTGCGGCGGGTCCCGCAGGAGCTCGATGGTGGCGGCCCGGAGGGCGTGGTCGTCGGGGAGGGGGACGATCCGGAGGGTGGGGGCGAGGATGGTCCTCGCGCCGCGCCTTTCGAGGAGGGCGGCGAGTTCTTCGCCCCTGCGCTGCGCGGTGACGGCGACGGTGTATCCGGTGAGCGGGCCCGGCTCGGTCCACAGGGGAGGGGGCACGGCGGCACGAGTCGGGTTTGTCATGGGTCGAGCCTGTTGGCCAACGGTTTCGGGGATTTGGCGGTCTTGTTTCGGGGGTGCTAAACGGGTTGCCTCATCGCCGCGGATCGCGCCCGAGACCTCCGCCACTCCCGGCTTATCGATGTTGACTTCAAGCACGCTTGAAGTAGCACCCTTCTGGCATGACAGTGATCGCCGAAGACGCCGAAGCCCCCGCAGCCGTGCCGGACCCCTCCGGCGCCGGCGCGCCGTCCGCGGCGGTCTCTCCGGTGTCCCTGTTCTCCCGGCGGTACCGGTCGCTGTCCATCGGCTCGATCGCCCTGGCCGCCCTCATCGCCTTCGAGGCGCTCGCGGTCAGCACGGCCATGCCGACCGTCGCCAAGGCCCTCGACGGCCTCAGCCTCTACGCCGTCGCCTTCGGCGGCACCCTCGCGGCCGGCGTCGTGAGCATGGTCGTCTCGGGACTGTGGAACGACCGGGTCGGCCCGGTGCGGCCGATGTGGACCGGGGTCGGGCTGTTCGTCGCCGGCCTGGTGCTGGCCGGGACGGCGACGTCGATGTGGACGCTCATCGGCGGGCGCGTCGTCCAGGGCCTCGGCGCCGGTCTGCTCAGCGTGTCCCTCTACGTGGTCGTCGGGAAGGCCTACCCGAAGGAGCTTCAGCCACGGATCTTCGCCGCGTTCGCCGCGGCCTGGGTCGTGCCCTCGATCGTGGGGCCGGCGCTGGCCGGGATCATCGTCGAGCAGCTGGACTGGCGGTGGGTGTTCCTGGCGGTCCCGGTCCTCGCCGTCCCGGCGGCCCTTCTCGTGCGGCCCGCCCTCCAAGGCATGACCACGCCGGCGGACGAGCGGACGGGCGGCTGGTCCCGCCGGACCGTGGCGAAGGTCGCCTGGGCCGTCGCGGCCGCCGCCGGGGCGCTGCTGTTCCAGTACGGCGGGCAGCAGACCGGCGCGTTCGCGATCACCGTCCTGCTCGTCGCCTTCGCGATCCTGGCGGTGTCGGTCCCGCGGCTGCTGCCGAGCGGCTCCTTCACCTTCCGGCGGGGGCTGCCGTCGATCGTCATGGTGCGCGGCCTGGCCGGCGCGGCCTTCGCGGCTGCCGACGTCTTCATCCCGCTCATGCTCTCCCGCGAGCGCGGCCTGTCCCCGGCCGCGGCCGGACTGGCGCTGACGATCGGGGCGGTGTTCTGGTCCCTCGGATCGTGGACGCAGAGCCGCCCGGGACTGCCCGTCGGACGGGCCGGACTGGTACGCGCGGGAATGGCCGGGATCCTGATCGGCGTCGGCGTGGTCAGCCTCGCCCTCATCCCCGCCGTGCCGGTCGCACTGGCCATGGCCGGATGGTCGCTCGCCGGATTCGGGATGGGCCTGGTCTACCCGACCCTTTCGGTCCTCACCCTCGACGCCTCCGCGCCCGGGGAGGCCGGACGGAACTCGGCGAGCCTCCAGCTCGCCGACTCGCTGGCCTCGGCGGCGGTGCTCGCGGTCGTCGGCGCCATCTTCGCGGCCCTCGTGACCCGGCCCGGACCCATGGCCTTCGTCGCCGTGTACGTGATCTCGGCGCTGTTCGCGGTCATGGGACTGGTCTTCGCGGGAAGGGTCTCGGCCAAGCGGTGATCGTCGTGCCGGGCCGCGTGCCGACACTGGTACGCGGCCCGGTTCGTCACATCAGCTGCTGGAAGGCGGGCATGGCGAGGCCCTTGGCCGTGCAGGCGCCGTCGAGGGTCGCCAGGTCGTCGGCGTAGTCGTGGCCCCGGCCGTAGCCGTAGCCGCGGTACTGGGCCAGTACGGCCTCGTCGCGGTAGGCGGCGAAGCGTTCGTCGGTCTCGATGAGGCCCGCGGTCGCCTTGATCTCCGGCGTCCTCGCCAGGGAGGCGTTGTATCCGATCGTGTTCATCCGCATGGCCGGGGAGGCGCTGTCCGGGTCGTCGAGCCAGTGCTCAAGACCGAGGCAGGCCGAGGCTCCCCGTGGATCGGCCGCCTGGAAGCGGTCGAAGGGAGTCGGCTGGTACGTCGCCACCCACACGACGTAGCCCAGGATGGTGATGACCGCCATGACGAGCACAGTCCTGCGGTTCTGCGTCTTCTTCCTGAGGGTCTCCATGAATGTCACGGTATGCCTGCTCGGCACGGGTGCCGTAGTCCAAATGCGTGGACTGTCGGGACCTCTACACCGTTCTTGACGCGATATAGACGCGGCGGCCCGCGCTCGGCCAGTTCGACGGTCGAGCGCGGGCCGCGCGGCTAGAAGTCCTCGTCCAGACTGACCTGACCCGAGACGGCGACCTGGTAGGCCGAGACCCGCCGCTCGAAGAAGTTCGTCAGCTCCTGGACGTCCTGTAGCGCCATGAAGTCGAACGGGTTGGCCGACCCGAAGCGCGCCGGCATGCCCAGCCGCGCCAGCCGCTGGTCGGCGACGTACTCCAGGTACCGGCGCATGTCGGCGGTGTTCATGCCCGACAGGCCCTCACCGCAGACGTCCTCGGCGAAGGCCGCCTCGCAGTCGACGGCCTCTTCCAGCATCGTCGTCACCTGGGCGGTCAGCTCGTCGTCGAAGAGCTCGGGCTCCTCACGGCGGACCGTCTCGATGACGCTGAACGCGAAGTTCATGTGCATCGACTCGTCGCGGAACACCCAGTTCGTCCCCGTCGCCAGGCCGTCGAGCAGGCCGCGCGAACGCAGCCAGTAGACGTAGGCGAAGGCGCCGTAGAAGAACAGCCCCTCGATGCAGGCGGCGAAGCAGATGAGGTTGAGCAGGAACGAGCGCCGTTCGGCGGCCGTGCTCAGCCGGTCGATGCTGTCGATCGAGTCGATCCAGCGGAAGCAGAAGTCGCCCTTCTCCTTGATCGACGGGATGAGCTCGATCGCCGCGAACGCCTCGGCCCGGTCGCCGTGGTCGGGGAGATAGGTGTCGAGCAGCGTCAGATAGAACTGGACGTGCACGGCCTCCTCGAACAGCTGGCGCGACAGGTACAGCCGCGCCTCCGGTGCGTTGACGTGCTTGTACAGGTTGAGCACCAGGTTGTTGGCCACGATCGTGTCACCGGTGGCGAAGAACGCGACCAGCCGCTTGACCAGGTGGAACTCGCCGGGTGTGAGCTTGGCCAGGTCGGACACGTCGGCGGCGAGGTCGACCTCCTCGACCGTCCACGTGTTGCGGATCGCGGCCCGGTACTGCTCGTAGAAGTCCGGGTACCGCATGGGCCGCAGGGTCAGGTCCATGCCCGGGTCGAGCAGCATCTGCTGGGTTCGCTGGTGGGGGACGGTCACAGGACTTCCTCGCAGGTCTCGTCGGTGTGGAAGGAGAACGGGGTCACTGGCAGGCCTCGCAGATCTCGGGGTTCTCCAGCGAGCACGCGACGGCCTCGGCCGGAGTGAACTGCGGGAGTTCCACCAGCGAGGTCGGCACCGGCGCGGCGGCCGTCGCCGCGACCGTCGTCTGCTGGATCCGCGTCGCCGGGCGCGAACGCAGGTAGTACGTCGTCTTCAGGCCCTGCCGCCACGCGTAGGCGTACATCGACGACAGCTTCCCGATCGTCGGCGCCGCCATGAACAGGTTGAGCGACTGGCTCTGGTCGATGAACGGCGTACGGGCGGCCGCCAGCTCGATCAGCGCCTTCTGCGGCAGCTCCCAGGCCGTGCGGTACAAGGACCTCAGCTCCTCGGGGAGCCAGTCGAAGCCCTGCACGGAACCCTCCGAGGCCAGCAGCGCACCCTTCGTCGCCTCGTCCCAGCGCCCGAGCCGCTTGAGGTCGGCGATCAGATACGGGTTCACCTGGAGGAACTCGCCCGACAGGGTCTCGCGCTTGAAGACGTTGGACACCACCGGCTCGATGCACTCGGCCGAACCGGCGATCGCCGCGATCGTCGCCGTCGGCGCGATCGCGATCAGCAGCGAGTTGCGCAGGCCGTCGCGGGCGACCTTCTCCCGCAGGGCCTTCCACCGCTGCGGCTGCGTGATCGCGGCCTGCGGGAAGTGGTCGACGTGCAGCACGCCGTCGGCGGCCCGGGTGTCCCCATAGGACGGATGGCGGCCCAGCTCGCGGGCGAGGTCGGCCGAGGTCTCGTACGCCGTCAGCGCGATCTCCTCGGCGATCCGCGTCGACAGGTCCTTCGCCGCCGGCGAGTCGAAGGGCAGGCGCAGCTTGAAGAACACGTCCGCCAGGCCCATGACGCCCAGGCCCACCGGCCGCCACTTCCGGTTGCTCCCACCGGCCGCGTCGGTCGGGTAGTAGCTGCGGTCGATCGTGCGGTCGAGGAACTTCACCGCCGTGCGGACCGTCCGCGACAAGGCCGCGAAGTCCACCTCCCCGTCGAGCACGTGCTCCGACAGGTTCACCGAACCGAGGTTGCACACCGCCGTCGTGGCGTCGTCGGTGACCTCCAGGATCTCCGTGCACAGGTTCGACAGGTGGATCACGTTGCCCTCACGGGCCGTCTGGTTGCTCGCCCGGTTGCTGGCGTCCTTGAAGGTCATCCAGCCGTTGCCGGTCTGCGCCAGCGTCCGCATCATCCGCGCGTACAGGGTCCGCGCCGGAACCGACCGCTTCGCCAGGCCCGCGGCCTCCGCGGCGGCGTAGGCGGCGTCGAAGCGCTCGCCCCACAGGTCGGTCAGGGCGGGCACGTCCTTCGGGTCGAACAGCGACCACTGGGCGTCGGTCTCGACCCGGCGCATGAACTCGTCGGGGACCCACACGGCGAGGTTGAGGTTGTGCGTGCGCTGGGCCTCGTCGCCGGTGTTGTCGCGCAGCTCCAGGAACTCGTCGATGTCGGCGTGCCACGGCTCCAGGTAGACGCAGGCCGCGCCCTTGCGCCGGCCGCCCTGGTTGACGGCCGCGACGGAGGCGTCGAGGGTCCGCAGCCACGGGACGATCCCGTTCGACTTGCCGTTGGTGCCCTTGATCAGCGAACCGCGCGACCGCACGCGCGTCCACGAGACGCCGATGCCGCCGGCGAACTTCGACAGGCGGGCGATGTCGGTGTAGCGGGAGTAGATCGCGTCGAGCTCGTCGCGCGGGGAGTCAAGGAGGAAACAGGACGACAGCTGGGGATGCTCGGTACCGGAGTTGAACAAGGTGGGGGAGCTGGGCAGGTAGGCCAGGCGGCTGGTCAGGCCGTAGAGCTCGGCGGCCTCGTCCACACCGGTCGAAAGGCCCGCCGCGACCCGCAGCAGGAACCACTGCGGGGTCTCGATCACACGGCGGGTCGTGGGATGGCGCAGCAAGTAGCGGTCATAGACGGTGCGGAGCCCAAAATATCCGAAGCGGTCGTCGGCGCCGTCGTCCACAAGGGAGTCGAAGGCGGCGGCGTTCGCGGCGGCCAGGTCGGCCAGCGCCTGGTTGTGCAGTCCGAGTCGATGCCCCTGCGCCACAGACTCGGAGAAGGTGCGAAGCCCCCCGGCCCCGACCTCGTCGCGGATGAGGCGGGCCAGCAGCCGCGCGGCCAGTCGCGAGTACTGCGGGTCGGCGCCGATCAGGGCCGCCGACGACCGCACGGCGAGTTCGAGCTCCTCGCTCGCGCCCATCCCGGGCGCCCGCCCGCTCTCGACGGCGCGGATCACGCGCGCCGGGTCGGTGTCGGGCAGGCCCGACGCGGCCAGCAGGATGTGGCTGTGGAGGGCCGGTGCCGCTGCTGCGGTATCCGGGTCCCCGGTGGTGCTGACGGTGGTGATTGCCATGACGAGACGGCCTCCTCGCGTGCGTCAATCCGATCGCCGTCCGGTGACGTGGAGGGAGGCGTACGCCTGGGCCGGGCGTGCGCTGCGGTCCTGTCCACGAGACCGGTGAGCGGCGTGCGCCGGCGGCGCACGCGCCGACGGCAGGTGTCCGGACTCGCGGCTCGGCCGCTCACCGTTGCGGGACAGTCCCGGAGTCTCACCGGGTTCCCTGTTACCTCACGAGAAGCGTGTCGCCTCCTGTGAACCGTTGGCTGGATCAGACTACATGTTGGGGTTGCGGGAAATCAGGACCCCAAGATGTTCGGGCGTGGCGGCCATGCGCTAGGGCCGTGCCGACCGTCTTCTAGACCCCCGGGAAGGCCGTCGTCGTGCCCAGACCGCCCAGCCACCGGCGCCACAGCGCCGCCCGCGAGGCGGCGTTGCCGAGGCCGTCGAGGGCCCTCCGGCGGTCGTCGCCGGTCGTCGCCGACACCACGGTGCGCCACGTCACCGCGGTCGCGTCCTCCAGCTTGACGAGCGCGGCGATCGCCGCGCTCTCGTCGCCCATCGGGTCGGCGAGCGTGTAGGCCGCCTCGGGCGGCGGCGGGATCTGCCCGATCCCGGCCATGTACTCGGTCAGTTCGTCGCGAAGATCACGATGCGAGTACTCGGCGTCCCCGGCGAGGGCGAGCGCGCCGTCGTCGTCGATCTTGGCGCCGGCCACGCCGTAGGCGTAGATCAGCGCGTACTCGGCCGCCAGTCCGGCCGCGAGGCCGTCGGCGGGTGCGGCGGAGGGTTCAGCCATCGAGCAGCTCCCGGTGTGTGGCGCGGCTGGCCGCGATCGAGGCGAGCAGGCGGACCGCCTGCGGTTCTTCGGAGGCGACGCACTGGTCGACGGCCTCCTTCTTGGCCGCCGACTCGGCCTTGCGCAGCTCCTTCACCGTCGGCTCCCCGTCGAACGGGGCCGCGGTGATGAGCGAGGCGCCCACACCGATCCGCAGTGCGAGCGCCGAGGCGTGCGCCTCGTGGTCGGCGCGCAGTACTTCGAGCAGTTCCCTCTGGCCGCCGTCGGTCACGGCGAGCACGGCGTCGTAGCGGGCGATCATGGTGCGGGACGTGCGCAGCGCGCCGTCGAGGGCGTGCCCGACGACGCGCGCGTCGTCGGGGGAGCAGGCCACCGAGGCGACCGAGAGCGCGGCGAGGCCGCCGAGCAGGACGACACGCCGGGAAGTACCGCGGCGTCGCGGGGTATCAGGCACCCGACCAGTTTTCCAGACGCACTAACGATCTCGCGGCACCGTGACGTGGGTGACGAGCCGGGGCAAGTTAGGCTGCTTCAACGATGACGTACCCGCCTCGCGCGGGCTTCGAACAGGCTGGAGGTGTGGCATGGGAGATTCGACGACGGATCGCCTGGAGGCGGTGATCGCCCCGGTCGTGGCGGGCGCCGGATACGACCTGGAAGAGCTCAAGGTGTCCAAGGCGGGCCGCCGCAGCCTCATCAGGCTGCTGGTCGACCGCGACGGGGGAGTCAACCTCGACGCCGTCGCCGAAGTGTCGCGGCTGGTGTCGAAGGCCCTCGACGAGGACGAGGAGACCGGCGGCCCGTTCGCCGCGGGCGCCTACACCCTTGAGGTCAGCTCGCCCGGCGTCGACCGTCCGCTGACGCACCCGAGGCACTGGCGCCGCAACGTCGGACGCCTTGTGTCGGCCCGAATCGGGGACCAGACGGTGACCGGACGGGTCAAAGAAGCCGACGACCGGGGTGTCAGCCTCGAAGTCGCGGGCGAGACCAGCACTGTGTCGTACGGTGATCTCGGCGCCGGACGGATCCAATTGGAGTACTCCCGGTCCGACGCGGCCGAGGATGAGAAGGAGTAACGCAGTGCATATCGACCTCGCCGCCCTCAGGTCGCTGGAGCGGGAACGGGACATCTCCTTTGAGACGATCCTCGGGGCGATCGAGACCGCGTTGCTGACCGCCTACCGTCACACCGAAGGTGCCCAGTCCCACGCGCGCGTCGACATCGACCGCAAGAGCGGCACCGCCAGCGTCATGGCCCAGGAGATCGGCCCCGAGGGCGGCGTCGTCCGCGAATGGGACGACACCCCCCACGACTTCGGCCGCATCGCCGCGATGACGGCCAAGCAGGTGATCCTCCAGCGCCTGCGCGAGGCCACCGACGAGATCAACTTCGGCGAGTACGCCGGCAAGGACGGCGACCTCGTCACCGGTGTCATCCAGGCCCACGAGGCGCGCGCCGAGAAGGGCATCGTCGTCGTCGACCTCGGCAAGATCGAGGCGCTGCTGCCCCCGACCGAGCAGGTCCCCGGCGAGTCCTACGACCACGGCAAGCGCATCCGCTCCGTCGTCGTGCACGTCTCCCGCGGCTTCCGCGGCCCGCAGATCACCCTGTCGCGCTCGCACCCGAACCTCGTCCGGCGCCTCTTCGCCATGGAGGTCCCCGAGATCGCCGACGGCTCGGTGGACATCGCCGCCGTCGCCCGCGAGGCCGGGCACCGCACCAAGATCGCCGTCCGCTCGACCGTCGACGGCCTCAACGCCAAGGGCGCCTGCATCGGCCCGATGGGCCAGCGCGTCCGCTCGGTCATGAGCGAGCTCGACGGCGAGAAGATCGACATCATCGACTGGGCGGCCGACCCGGCCGAGTTCGTCGGCAACGCGCTCTCGCCGGCGAAGGCCCTGCGGGTGGAGATCCTCGACGAGGCGACCCGCACCGCCCGGGTCATCGTCCCCGACTTCCAGCTCTCCCTGGCGATCGGCCGTGAAGGGCAGAACGCCCGCCTCGCGGCCCGCCTGACCGGCTGGCGCATCGACATCCGCCCCGACGTGGCGCCCGACGGACAGGCGGACGAAGCCGCCGCCGTGTGAAACCCGTCTCAACCCCCCGGTGAAATGCGATGACCGGGGGCCCGGGCATCGTTACGCCCCATCGCCGTGCGGGGGCGAGTCCCGCTTACTCGTTAGGAACGGTAGACTTTCCTGTGGTCCGACGCGCACCGGTCATCCGCACTTGTGTGGGTTGCCGTGCTCGCGTGCGGACCACCGAGTTGCTGCGGGTCATCGCGGTCGCGCACACCGCCGGTCTCCGGCTGGTTGTCGACCCCGCTCGCAGACTGCCGGGCCGGGGAGCGCACGTGCATCCCGACCCAGCCTGCCTCGCACTGGCCGAACGCCGCCGCGCCTTCGGGCGTGCGCTGCGGCTGGCCGGTGTCGTGGACACCGCCCCGCTGGCGGAGTACATCGAGCAGGCCCGTACGGCGGCTCTGGCCATCGAAGACGGACGCGAAACCGCGGACGTCCTCAACGACCAAAAAGGTTAGGTAGACCGACATGAGCACACGATGAAGTCGCTGAAATGACCAGGCTTCAAGTGCACAAGTGAGGTCGCGCGGGCCGATGCCCGCACGACCTCGAGATGAGGAGTGCAGTGGCAGGCAAGGCCCGCGTACATGAGCTCGCCAAAGAGCTCGGCGTGTCCAGCAAAGACGTACTCACCAAGCTCAGTGATCTGGGTGAGTTCGTCAAGTCGGCGTCGAGCACGGTAGAGGCTCCAGTGGCGCGACGGTTGCGTGAGGTTTACTCAACCGATCAGACTCAGGGCGCTCCGGCCCCGGCGGCATCCGCCCCGGCCGAGACGTCGGCGAAGCAGCCGGCGTCGAGTGGCGCCGTCAAACCAGGACCCCGTCCGGGCCCCAAGGCCCCGGCGAAGAAGTCCGACGACACGAAGACCGAGCCCGCGAAGCCCGCGGCCGAGCAGGTCGCCGAGAAGGTCGAGGCGGCGGCGACGCCGACCCCGGCTCCGGCGCGCAGGCCCGGCCCGGCAGGCCCGCGTCCCGGTCCTCGCCCGGCGCCCCCGGCCAAGCCGGCGAGCGCGCACGACATCGAGGTCGCCGCCGCGGAGGCCCGCGCGGCGAAACTCAAGCAGGAGCAGGAGGCCGCGGTCAAGGCCGCGACCGAGGCGGCCAAGCGCAAGAAGGACGAGGGCGGCGACAAGCCTCCCGTGCGTCCGGCTTCGCCCGGTGCCGGCTCAGCGCCCGCGCGTCCCTCGGGTCCGCGTCCGGGTCCCCGTAACCCCTTCGGGGTCGGTGGCCAGGCTTCGCCCGCGCCTCGTCCCGGTCCGGCGGGTTCCAAGCCCGCCGCGCCCGGTGGCGGCGGCGGTGAGCGTCCCGGTGGACCGCGTCCCAGCCCCTCGAACATGCCCCCGCGGCCGAGCCCGTCGATGATGCCTTCATCGCGTCCCGGTCAGAGCGGTGGCGGTCGTGGCGGCCCTGGTGGCGGTCGTGGCGGCCCCGGCGGCGGTCGTGGCGGTCCCGGAGCAGGCGCTCCGGGTCGTGGCGGTCCCGGTGGCGGCGGCGGCGCAGGCGGCGGCGGTAACTACCGCGGCGGCGGTGCCGGCGGCGGTGGCGGTGGATTCCGTCCCGGCGGCGGTGGCGGCGGCGGTGGCTTCCGCGGCGGCGGTGCAGGCGGTGGTGCCGGTGCCGGTGGCGGCGGCGGTGCTCCGGCCGGTGGCGGCTTCCGCGGTGGCGGCGGTCGTCCCGGTGGCGGCGGCCGTGGTCGCGGTGGCGGTACCGCGGGTGCCTTCGGGCGTCCCGGTGGTCGTCCGTCGCGCGGTCGCAAGTCGAAGAAGCAGCGCAGACAGGAATTCGACAACCTGTCGGCCCCGACGATGAGCTCGGGCGCCCCGAAGGGCCAGGGTCAGACGATCCGGCTCGCTCGCGGTGCCTCCCTCGCCGACTTCGCCGACAAGATCAACGCCAACCCGGGCACGCTCGTCCAGGAGATGTTCAACCTGGGCGAGATGGTGACCGCGACGCAGTCGTGCACCGACGAGACGCTTCAGCTTCTCGGCGAGCACCTCGGCTTCGACATCCAGATCGTCAGCCCGGAGGAAGAGGACCGCGATCTGCTGGCCCGCTTCGGTATCGAGCTCGGCGGCGACGATGACGACTCCGAGGAGCCGCAGCGTCCGCCGGTCGTGACCGTCATGGGTCACGTCGACCACGGTAAGACGAAGCTGCTCGACGCGATCCGCCGCGCCAACGTGGTCGACCGCGAGGCCGGCGGCATCACCCAGCACATCGGCGCCTACCAGGTGCAGGTGGAGCACGAGGGTGAGCAGCGCGCGCTGACGTTCATCGACACCCCCGGTCACGAGGCGTTCACCGCCATGCGTGCCCGTGGTGCCCAGGTGACCGACATCGTCGTGCTGGTCGTCGCCGCCAACGACGGCGTCATGCCGCAGACGATCGAGGCCTTGAACCACGCCCAGGCCGCCGGTGTTCCGGTGGTCGTGGCCGTCAACAAGACCGACCTCCCCGACGCCAACCCGGCCAAGGTGCGCCAGCAGCTCACCGAGTACGGGCTCGTCGCCGAGGAGTACGGCGGTGACACGCTGTTCGTCGACGTGGCCGCGAAGCCGGGTATCGGCATCGACACGCTCCTCGAAGGCATCCTGCTGACCACCGACGCGACGCTCGATCTGCGCGCTCCCGTCGACGGTCAGGCCCAGGGTGTCGCCATCGAGGCGCACCTCGACAAGGGCCGCGGCCCTGTCGCGACGGTGCTGGTCCAGCGCGGCACGCTCAAGGTCGGCGACTCCATCGTCGCCGGCGACGCGCACGGCCGCATCCGGGCCATGCTCGACGAGCACGGGAACACCGTCGCCGAGGCCGGTCCTTCGCGTCCGGTCCTGGTGCTCGGTCTGACCTCGGTGCCCGGTGCCGGTGACATGTTCCTCGTCGTCGACGAGGACCGTGTGGCCCGCCAGATCGCCGAGCAGCGTCAGGCACGTGTCCGCGCCGCCCAGCAGGCGGCGAGCCGTGGCCGACCCACCCTTGAGAACTTCATGGAGACGATCAAGGAGGGCGAGCGTTCGACCCTCTCGATCATCATCAAGGGTGACGTGTCCGGTTCCGTCGAGGCACTGGAAGACGCCCTCACGAAGATCGAGATCTCCGACGAGGTCCACCTGCGGATCATCCACCGCGGCGTCGGCGCCATCACGGAGAACGACGTCAACCTCGCCCGTACCGGCGACTCGACGATCATTCTCGGCTTCAACGTGCGGGCCGACAACCGGGCGCGCGAGATGGCCGACCGCGAGCACGTGGAGATCCGTTACTACACGGTCATCTACCACGCGATCGAGGAGATCGAGGCCGCTCTCAAGGGTCTGCTCAAGCCGATCTACGAAGAGGTCGCCCTGGGTTCGGCGGAGGTCCGCGAGGTCTTCCGTTCGTCCAAGGTGGGTCTCATCGCGGGTTCGATCGTGCGCGACGGCATCCTCAAGCGGAACGCCAGCGCGCGTCTCCTGCGAGATGGCGCGGTCATCGCCGAGAACCTCACCATCGCGTCGCTGCGGCGCTTCAAGGACGACGCGACGGAGGTCCGCGAGGGCTTCGAGTGCGGTGTGACCTTGAAGGGCTACAACAACGTGGAGGTCGGCGACATCATCGAGACCTTCGAGATGCGGGAGAAGGAGCGCGTGTAACGCTCTCCCTCGCAACGCTGAGGACCGCCCGGGGCCACTGGCCCCGGGCGGTCTTTTCCGTTTGCGGGTTTGTTGCAGGTGTTTCGCGGGACGTTGACCCGCGCGGGCGGCTCTGGGAGTGTCGTGTGTGGAGCGCTAGACCCTTCACGACGACACCTTTCGAGGTCTTCATGAATCTGTCCGGCACTCCACGCCGCCGTCATCCCTTGAGCCGCCTGCTGTCCGCGATCGCGGCCGTCCTGCTCGCGGTGACGGGGCTCGTGGTCTCGGCACCGCCGGCCGCGAGCGCGGCCGTGATCGACCCGTCCGCCTACTACGTCCTGGTCTCGCGCCTCAACGGGCTGGTCTTCGACATCACCGGCGGTTCGGCCGCCGATGGTGCCGCGCTCCAGCAGTGGGGCCGCGCCGACAGCACCAATCAGCAGTTCCAGTTCGTCGACTCCGGCGGCGGCTACTACCGCCTCAAGGCGCGGCATTCCGGCAAGGTGCTCGACGTGCTCTCGAAGTCGACCGCCGACGGCGCGACCGTCGGCCAGTGGAGCGACGCCAACGGCACCAACCAGCAGTTCCAGGTGGTCGACACCGACGGCGGGTACGTCAAGTTCGTCAACCGCAACAGCGGCAAGGCCCTCGACGTGTGGGAGTGGTCGACGGCCAACGGCGGCCGCATATCCCAGTTCACCGACACCGGGGCGACCAACCAGCAGTGGGCGCTCGTGCCGGTGACGGCCGCGCCTACCGGGCGGCAGCTGGAGGCGCTCGACCGCGGTGTGGTCAGCGTCCGCTCGGGGAGCGGGAACCTGGTCACGTGGCGCCTGCTGGCGAGCGATCCGGCCGGGGCCGCGTTCAACGTGTACCGGGCCGGGACGAAGGTGAACGCCTCGCCGCTGGCCGGAGCGACGAACCTGCTCGACGCGGGTGCCGCGCAGGGCGCGTCGTACACGGTGCGCGCGGTGGTCGGGGGAGTGGAGCAGCCAGACTCGCCGGCGGCGCTCCAGTTCGGTTCGGGCTACCTCGACGTGCCGTTGCAGATCCCCCCGGGCGGGACGACGCCGAGCGGTGAGGCTTACACGTACTCGGCGAACGACGTCAGCGTCGGTGACCTCGACGGCGACGGGCGGCTTGAGTTCGTGGTCAAGTGGGATCCGAGCAACGCCAAGGACAACTCGCAGTCGGGCTACACCGGCAACGTCTACGTCGACGCCTACCGGATCAGCGGGCAGCGGCTGTGGCGCATCGACCTGGGGCGCAACATCCGGGCCGGGGCGCACTACACCCAGTTCCAGGTCTACGACTACAGCGGTGACGGTCGCGCCGAGGTCGCGATGAAGACCGCGGACGCGACCGTCGACGGTGTCGGCGGGGTCGTCGGGAGCTCCTCGGCGGACTACCGCAACTCCAGCGGCTACGTGCTGTCGGGCCCGGAGTTCCTGACGATGTTCGACGGCCAGACCGGCCGCGCCCTGTCAACGGTCGCGTTCGTCCCGGCGCGGGGCAGCGTCGCCGACTGGGGCGACAACTACGGCAACCGCGTCGACCGCTTCCTGGCGGGCACGGCCTATCTCGACGGACAGCGGCCGAGCCTGATCATGTCGCGCGGCTACTACACGCGCGCGGTGATCGTGGCCTGGGACTTCCGCAACGGCTCGCTGACCCGCCGCTGGACCTTCGACAGCAACGTCTCGGGGAGCCAGTACCAGGGCCAGGGCAACCACAACCTGTCCATCGCCGACGTCGACGCCGACGGGCGGGACGAGATCGTCTTCGGCGCCATGTGCGTCGACGACAACGGCTCCCCGCTGTGGAACACCGGCAACGGCCACGGCGACGCGCTGCACGTCGGAGACCTCGATCCCTCGCGTCCCGGCCTTGAGGTCTTCGACGTGGCCGAGAACGCCTCGAAGCCCAGTTCGTGGTTCGGGAACGCGCGCACCGGCGCCTTCCACTGGAGCACGCCCGCCTCGGGCGACAACGGCCGCGGCGTGAGCGCGAACATCTACGCCGGCAGTCCGGGCGCGGAGTCGTGGTCGGCGGCGGTGTCGGGCCTGCGCAGCCCGTCCGGGGCCGACATCGGCCGCAAGCCGTCGTCGATCAACTTCCTGCTGTGGTGGGACGGCGACACCGTCCGCGAGCTCCTCGACGGGACGCACGTCGACAAGTACGGCACCGGCGGCGACACCCGCCTGCTCACCGGTTCGGGGGTGGCGTCGAACAACGGCACCAAGTCGACCCCGGCGATCTCGGGCGACCTCTTCGGCGACTGGCGCGAGGAGGTCGTCTGGCGCACGTCGAACAGTTCCGCCCTGCGGATCTACTCGACGCCGATCGTGACCGGCACGCGCCTGACGACCCTGCTCCACGACACGCAGTACCGGGTCGCGCTGGCCTGGCAGAACACCGCCTACAACCAGCCGCCGCACCCGAGCTTCTTCCTGTGACCGGCCGCGGCGGCGGGCCCCGGCCCGCCGCCGCGAGGTGCGGCGTGCGTCACGATCACCCCGGCGCGGCGGCTTCCTGCCACTCCGGCGCCGCAAACCAGCTGGGCCTACGGCCCACCCTGGGCGTAAGCTGGCGCGGTGTTCACCGGAACGGCGATCTTCGACATGTTGTTGCCCGGGGATTCGCGGTCGCTGAAGGCGAAACGGTCTTATGTGAGGCCGATCGTGGCGGCTCTGCGGAAACTCGATGTGGCGGTCGCCGAGGTCGGTGGCCAGGACCTGCACGGGCGCGCCTCCATCGGCGTCGCCACGGTCGCCGACGAGCCCGGCCATGTGGCCGATGTGCTCGACGCGTGCGAGCGCACCGTCGCGGGACGTCCCGAGATAGACCTGCTGTCGGTTCGCCGGCGGCTTTACGGCGCGGACGACTGAGCCTGGTGGGCATCATTAGTAGGCATACGTGCGGAAGGTGTGATTGACATGAGCGAGGCACGAGTGCGACGGCTCGCGGGACGCATCCACGAGCTCACCGCCGCGGCGCTGCGCAAGCAGGTCAAGGACCCGCGCCTGGGCATGGTGACCATCACCGACGCGCGGATCACCAACGACCTGCGTGAGGCGACGGTCTTCTACACCGTTCTCGGCGACGGCGAGGAGCGCGCGGCCAGCGCCGCCGCGCTGGAGAGCGCCAAGGGCCTCATCCGCACGAGCGTCGGCCGGGCCCTCGGCCTGCGCCACACGCCGTCGCTGACCTTCGTGACCGACCAGGTCCCCGAGCAGGTCCAGCACATCGACGAGCTGCTGGAGAAGGCCCGCGCGGCCGACGCCCAGGTGCAGCGCCAGGCCGCCGGAGCCCGCTACGCGGGCGAGGCGAACCCGTACCGCACGGCCGACGAGGACGACGAGATCTGAGGCGATACCCCGCCGGCGTGCCCCGTGGACATCCACGGGGCACGCCGGTTTTTCACGGCGTGCCGAACCACCGGGTCAGCGAGGCCCGCAACCGCGCGGCCTCCCCGGCCTTCCCGCAGGCGCTGTACGCCAGGTAGCCGTCGGGGCGCACGAGCAGGGCCTCGGCGTTGACGGTCTCCTCCGGCGCTGCCGACACCACGTTGACGCGCCCGGCCCACTCCGCGGCGGTGTCGCGAAGCTCCGCGCGGTCGGCGAAGTCGAGGAGCACCGCGCGTCCGCCGCGCAGGAGCTCGGCGAGCCGCACCGGCGCCTCTGCGGTCTTGAGCCGCAGGTCGGGCGCGAACGTCCCCGCGAACACGTCACCCGGCTCGCCCAGGTCGTAGGCGACGTCGGTTCCGCTGATCATGCCGCTGAGGTAGGCGTTCACGTCGTCGAGGTGCATGAGCTCGCGGAACAGCTCCCGCAGCGCGTCGGTGCGCGGATCGGGGTTCATCAGCGCTACCTGTGCGCGGACGTTGTGCAGCACGCGCCCGGCGACGTGCGCGGCGTCCCCGGCCAGCAGCACCCGGCCCTTGCGGTACGTCTCGGCCTGGAGCGCGGCGTCGGTGTACCGGGTCAGCCAGCGCGGTGAGTCCATCGCCACCGGGCCGCCGTGGATGCGCGCGAACTCGTCGCGCAACTCGTCGATGGTGACCGGCGCGTGCCGGTCGGGATGGGGCGCGCGGAAGTCGTAGGTGGTGACGCGGCTGTGCCCGTACGGGGTTGGGCCACACCATCGTCCAGCCACGCGGTGTGCGCTGCCAGCCCTGCGGTGCCTCGTCGAGGTCGAGCCGGACCTCGCCGAGGACGGCCGACAGCGTGGCGGGGGTGCCCGTGAAGGGGATCCCCGCGAGGCGGTGGTGAGACGCACCTGGTCGGCCTCCTCGGCGAGGCCGAC
>Ga0307515_10004495_pt1 | contig 28857 bp, 17 predicted proteins | sample 17_EM_MG_FD_194513 | JGI IMG/M metagenome (GOLD analysis project Ga0307515, IMG submission 194513) | Populus trichocarpa ectomycorrhiza microbial communities from riparian zone in the Pacific Northwest, United States - 17_EM | ecosystem: Host-associated > Plants > Roots > Unclassified | place... | reverse complement strand
GCGCGACGAGATCCTGCGGATCATGGACGTCAGCACGAGCCCGAACCGGCTGCCCGGCGAGCCGGCGCTGACCCCGGAGCAGGCGCTCAAGGCGTACCTGGCGTCCGAGTCGTCGAAGATCGTGGGGGCCGACGGCCGGTACATCGGCCGCGGCATCCGGTTCGCGCTGCGCCCCGCGGCGTGGAGCGAGACCAGCTGCGCCGAGCGGATCTGGCGGATCACGCCGTCGCTGCAGATCGACAACCCGCCGACCCAGCACGGCCTCGTGCTGTACCAGGACAACGCGTTTGGCAGCCAGGACTGCCGCGCCGAGTTCGGCGCAGTGAAGGTGTCGCGCGCGGAGTCGTCGGTCAACCTCCTGGTCGGCGACACGGCCAGCTTCGCGCGGCCGAGCTCGTTCACCGCGATGAACATCGACGGCCCGCTGGGCCTGGACCACGAGACGCTGCGGGCGCGGCCGGAAGGCGATCTCGCCGGGTTCGCCGGGCGCGGGCTCTACGGCAACTACGTCCTGTTGTTTCCGCCGCAGACCTGGCCCGACGCCGAGATCGCGAAGGTCAAGGATCTGCTGCTGCGGTTCGACATCGTCGAGCTGTCTCATCCGCCGGCGCTGTGACCGAGCTGTGCTCGACGCGATCGCGCGGCGGTGTTCTCCAACACAAGGTCCATCATGAGCTGTTATCGATTCAAGTCAGTGCCGGGGCGCCACGCGGCCGTGCTGGTCGGGGTGGCATCGTCGTTGCTCGGCGCGCGCGGTGCGTGGGCCGGGCGGCCGATCGCGGGCGCGGTGACCAGCGAGCGCGTGAAGCTGCCGTCGGGGCCGAGCTCGGTGCGCGGGCTGGCCGACGAGCCCACCGTGGATCCGTTCTACGCGCAGCTCGACTACCAGGTGCCGATCGAGCTGCCGGCGGGGTTCGGAGGACTGTCGCCGGCGCTGGCACTGACCTACTCGGGCGCACTGGGCAATGGCCCGCTGGGCATCGGCTGGACGCTGGCCGAGCCGCGGATCCAGCGCTCGACCCGGCTGGGCGTACCGAAGTTCGACGACAGCGACGTGCTCGAGATCGCGGGCATCGCGTCGGGCCGCCTGATCGCGATCGCCGCCGGCGAGTACCGGGTGGAGGGCAGCGGCCAGACCGTTCGCGTGCGTCGGGTCGGCGCCGGCTTCGAGGTCGACGACGGCCAGGGCGTGCACTATCGGCTCGGCGTCACCGCGAGTGCCCGGCAGGAGGGCGACGCGACGCACACGCTCGCGTGGCGCGTGGAGGACCAGACCAACCAGATGGGCGAGCGGATCCGCTACGAGTATGCCCACGATCGCGGACAGGTATATCTGAGCCGGATCACCTGGGGTCCGGCGGACCGCTACACCGCCGATCTGCGCTACGAGCCGCGCAGCGACGCGACCACCAGCTACCGCGAGGGGTTTCGCGTGGTGACCGGCCAGCGGCTCGCGGCGGTGACGGTGACAGCGCTCGGCGTGCAGCGCCGGTCCTACCAGCTGGCCTACGACGCGACGTTCCCCGTCGCGCGGCTGGCCGGGGTCAGCTCCACCGGGCTCGGCGGCAGCGGCGCGTGGCCCGCGCTGTCGTTCAGCTACGCGGTGACCGCGCCGCCGGTGATCACACCGATCGCGGGGATCGGGAACTGGCGGCTCAACTCCAGCGGCACGACGCTGGTGGACCTCGACGGTGACGGCGCCGCGGACCTGCTGCAGCTGACCAGCGGCGGGCACAGCTACCTGACGAACCAGAACGGCACGTTCGGTGGGCAACAGCCGCTGACCGGCAACGCCCAGGCGATCGCCGCGGTGCAGCTCCAGGACGTCGACGGCGACGGCCGCGCCGAGCTGGTGCAGGACACCGGCAACGGCTGGGCGGTCTACAAGTTCACCCGGACGCAGTGGGTGTCGCAGGCGGCGGGCTTGCCGAACGGCGTGTGGCCGGGAACGCCCGGGCTGGCGCTCAAGCAACCGTCGACGACCCGGTTCGCCGACCTCAACGGCGATGGACTGATCGACGCGATCCAGTGGGACAACGATAATCTGAAAGTCCACCTGGCGACGCGCACGGGGCTCGCGGCGGCGTACAACGTGGCGCGGATCGGCGGGTCTGTCCTGCCGTCGGCGCAGGGCCGGTTCCACGACGCCAACGGCGACGGCCTGGACGACTACCTGGTCGCCGCGACCGACCGGCTCGACGTCTACATCGGGCACGGGGACGGGACGTTCGAGCCGGTGGTGGCGGTGGCGTATCCGTTCGCGGGCACGCTCACCAACCCCGACGACCTCGAGCTGGCGGACCTCGATCGCGACGGGCTCATGGATCTGGTGCGGGTGGAGCTCGGCACGGTGCGGTGGTTTCGCGGCAGCGCCGACGGCACGTTCACGACTGCGCCGGTGACGCTGGCGAACCCGGAGACCCTGAGCACCGCCGTGGTGGTGGCGATCGCAGACAGCAACGGCAATGGCTCGCAGGACGTGGTGTGGTCGTCGACGAGCGGGATGTGGCGGATGGACCTCGCCGGGACGACCACCGCGGGGATGCTGACGCGCGTGCAGAACGGGCTGGGCATGGACGTGACCTTCGCGTACCGGTCGTCCCACGCGCTCGCGGTGGAGGCCGCCGCGGCCGGCAGCCCGTGGGGATCGAACGTGCCGATCGCGCTTCCGGTCCCGGTCCAGCGCACGACGGCGCTGGGGCTCGGCGAGACCACGCGCGACGTGAGCTATGGCGTGCGCGATGGCTCGTGGGACGCCGCCGAGCAGCGGTTCGCCGGGTTCCTGACCACGACCGTGACCACGGCGGGGGCGACCGCGGCCGAAACCAGCTCGGTGATCACGCGCTACAACGCGGGCATCGGCGCGAACCGCGTGCTGCGCGGCCGACCGCTGGTCGAGCAGGTCAAGGACGGGACCGGCCGGCGGCTGTCGATCACGACCAGCACCTGGGAGGCGATGCCGGTGACCGGCCTCCCCGACGTCCCGCTGCTCCGGCGCGCGGTGCTGCGCGAGCAGATCGTCCAGCACGAGGACACCGTGCCGGTGCGCAAGACCTCCGTGACGTACAGCTACGACCCGCTCGGTCGGGTCGCGCACGCGGTCGACAGCGGGCGACTCGATATCACCGGCGACGAGTCCGTCAAGGACACGCAGTACGGTGATGATGACGCTGCGTGGATCCGAGATCGGGTGTGCGACGAGAAAGTCTCGAGCGTGACCGGCGTGGTGGTGAGTGACGTGCAGCACCTGTTCGGCGACGACACCCGGCAAGAGCTGCTGTGCGTGATCGGCAAGGGCTGGCCGCGCGAGACCCGGTCGTGGCTCGCCGGTGAGGCGCGGTTCGTGACCACCGAGCAGCTGCGCTACGACGGGCACGGCAACCCGGTCGCGGTCACCAGCGGTGGCGTCGAGCGGCGGCTCGTGTACGACGCCAGCGGCCTGTACCCGATCGAGGAGCACGTGACCGCGGCGCCGGGGCGCGAGCTGATCTGGCGCGCGAGCTGGGATGGCGTGCTGGGGGTGACGACGGCGGTCACCGATCCCAACGGGCACACGACGCACGCGAGCTACGACAGCCTGGGCCGGTTCACCGGCGTCGCGATCGACGATCGGCCGCAGCATCAGGCCATCGAGTACGACTGGACCGCGCCATATCCAAAGACCACGGTGTGGACGTTCGACGGCGCGCTGACCGAGCTCGGCGCCAGGCCGGCCGCGTGGTCGGCGACGGCGCGCTGGCGCCAGAGCGTCGAGGTCGCCAACGGCAAGGGCGAGGTGCGCTATCGCGCGCAGCGGCTCGCCGAGGCGCAGTGGATCATCTCGGACTACCGCGAGCGCGACGCGAACTCGCGCGTGGTGTTCGCCGGCCGTCCGGTGTACGCGACCCAGCTCGAGCTATCCGGCCGACCCGCCGGCGAGGTCGGTGACCAGCTGGTGTACGACCCGCTCGGCCGGCTGATCGAGCAGCGGCTGCCGACCGGCGCGAAGCGGACCTATCGCCACGTCGCGTTCGAGCGCGTCATGCAGGACGCCGATCGCGCGCCGGTGCGCAGCGTGCTCGACGGCCAGGGTCGCGCGCTCTTGACCGAGCGCTCGCTCGCCGACGGCACGCACGAGATCGTGGAGGCGGTCTACGACGCAGCCGGCCGGCTGACCCGGATGACGCTGGCGGGCGGCGCCGTGCAGCGCGACTTCACGTACGACACGCTGGGGCGGCTCGTCCAGAGCCACGATCCGGACCTCGGGACGCGGAGCCTCACCTGGGACGACGGCGGCCGGTTACTGTCGGAGACCAACGCGGCGGGCCAGGTGATCCGCTACACGTACGATGGGCTCGGTCGGCTCGCGACCCGCGACGCCGGCGGCATCTACCGCTATCACTACGACGAGCCGCGGGCGGGGGCGAGCGCGGTCGGCAACGCGGCCGGCCGCCTGGCGTGGCTCGAGGAGCCGACCGGCGGCGTCGATGTTGGATACGACGAGCTCGGGCGCGTCCGTGTCTCGCAGCGCCGCGTCGACGGTCGGGTGTCCGAGCAGACCACGAGCTACGCGGCGTCGGGCCTGGCGCTGACGCGCAGCTTCGATGACGGCTTCTCGCTGTCGTACCAGTACGATCCGGCCGGGCGGCTGATCGGCCTGGGCAACCTGTGGCAGCTACTCGAGCAGGACGCGAGCGGACAGGTGCTGCACGAGCTCGCCCACAATGGCGTCGATACGCGTTACACACGCGATGTGCTCGGCCTGGCCTCGCGGGTCACCGTGCGCGACGCCGGCGGGGCGGCGATCTACGATGTCGCGGCGACCCGCAACCTGTCCAACGACATCACCGCGATCACCGACCTCGATGGCGGCGGGCTCGATCACAGCGCACAGTTCGGCTACGACGGGTTTGCGCGCCTGACCAGCGCGGCGCTCGGCGGCGGCTTCTCGTTCGGCTACGGCTACGACGTGCTGCACAACATGACGACGCGGACCACCGCGGGGCCGCGAGCGCTCGGCGCGTTCGCCGGCCACTATCGCCACGGCGAGGCCGGGCAGGGGCCGCGCCAGCTGACCTCGATCGCCGACGACACGGGTGCCGCGATCCACAGCTTCCGGTACGACGCCGCGGGCCGGCAGATCGGGCAGGACGCGCAGACGCTCGGCTACGATCCCGCCGATCGCCTGGTGGTCGTGTCGGGCGGCGCCGGCGGCACCGTGCAGCATGCGTACGGCCACGATGGCCTGCGGGTGAAGACGGTTGCCCCCGACGGCACGGTCTCGCTGATGTTTGCCGAGGACGTCGCCGAGCGCGCCGGCGTTCGCGAGCACGACGTCGCGGTGGGCGACCGGATCATCGCGCGCGTCGCCGTGTCGCCCGCGTCATCGGCGTCGCCCGTCGCGGCCTCGTTCGCGCCGGCCGGGCTCGGCCGGGTCGCGGGGCTCGGCTTGTGGGGTGTCACGCTGGCGTTGATCGGCGTGGCGCTGGTCGACGGCCGGCGCAGGAGGCCGGCGCGGCCGCTCGCCGCCGCGCTCGTCGGGATCCTGGTGACGACGTCGTGCTCGCTCGCCACGCGCACGGCGGAGCAGCAGGCGCTGTGGAGCCCGCCGAGCGTGACCTACTTCCACGCCGGGTTCGGCGCAGGTCCGGTGGTGTTCACCGACGCCGCCGGGCAGTTGCTCGAGGAGCGGCGCTACGAGCCGTTCGGCGCGCCGGTCGACGCACGGATCCGGCACGGCGCGAGCTACGAGCTCGGCGCACCGGACCTGGCGGCGCGCGATGTCAACGCGCTCAACAAGCGCACCGAGCTGACCACCGGCTGGTCGGATCACGGCGCGCGCTGGCTCGCGCCGGAGACCGGGCGCTGGCTCACCCCCGATCCGCCGGTGGCGGGCCCGGACGTCAAGTTCATGTTCGAGCCGTGGGCGCTGCATCCGTACCAGTACGTCGATCAGAACCCGATCTCGTACTGGGATCCGGATGGCCGCGAGCCGAGGGCGACCGAGGCCCACGAGGAGGACGACAGCCCCGAGGACGAGCTCATCGAAGGCGCGCACGCGTTCATTCCCGGGTACGGGCAACTGGATGGGCTGAAGCTTGCGATCTCGCCGCTGCAGTCCAAGCGCGTGCCCACGCCGGTCAAGGTGGCGTACGCGATCGTCTCACCGATACCGATCTTCGTCCTGGGCGTCGGGAACGAGTTCGTGCACACGATCGAGGGCCTGTATCACCTGGGGAAGGGCAGCGCGCGGATCCTGTTTGCGCCCATGCCCTCGCCCCTGACGCAGCCAGCCCTCCCGGCGATGGAGTTTGCCGAGCGCAACCCGGGTGGCGGTCGACGGACGTGGAGTGACGGTCAAGTGGCGTACTACGATGCGCCGCCGCCCGCGCCCGTGCCCCGACCCACGCCTCGTCGCGTCGTACGTCGCGTGACGCCGCGGCCCGCGCAGCCGCGCCCCGCCCTCGGTCCCGAGCCGTTCCACGCCGATGGCGGTGAGTGCGTGACGCGTGGTCGCAAGCCGTACTAGCCGCGCGGCCGCCGGATGCCATGGAGGGCGAGCTTGCTGACGAACGTGGTGCGCGACAGCCCGAGCTGGCGGGCCGCGCGGGGCTGGTTGCCGGCGCACGCCTCGAGCGCGGCGAGGATGCGCGCGCGCTCGTCGGTGTCGTCCGCGGCGCGCGGTCCGGTTGACGCGCCGGCGCTGGCAACGCGCGCGGTGCGCTGGGCCGGCGTCGCATCGAGCAGCAGGTGTGCGTCGCCGATCTCGTCTCCGTCGCAGATCACCGCCGAGCGCTCCATCGCCGAGCGTAGCTCGCGGACGTTGCCGGGCCAGTCGTGCTGGACCAGCACGGCGAGCGCAGCGGTCGTGAGCCGCAGGGAGCGCCCGCGCGGCGTCGCGGCGGCAAGGAATGCCGCGGCCAGACCCGGGATCGCGTCGCGGCGGGCCCGCAACGGCGCGATCGCCATGGCGATGCCGTTGACCCGGAAGTACAGATCCTGGCGGAACCTCCCGCTGGCCACATCATCGGTCAGGGTGCGGTGGGTGGCCGCGATGAACCGGATCTCGAGCGTCACCGGCTTCACCCCACCGACGCGGTAGACGCTGCGAGTCTCCAGCACGCGGAGCAGCTTGGCCTGCAGGCCGGCGGGGAGCTCGCCGATCTCGTCGAGCAGCACCGTCCCCCCGCTGGCCAGCTCGAACAGCCCGGGCTTGGCGCTGGTGGCGCCGGTGAACGCGCCGGCCTCGTGGCCAAACAGCTCGCTCTCGAGCAAGGCCTCGCTCAAGCTCGCACAATTGATCGCCACGAACTGACCCTTGCGCCCGGACAGCTCGTGGATCGTGCGTGCCAGGACTTCCTTGCCGACGCCGGTCTCGCCGGCGATGAGCACGCTGACCATGCCCTTGGCCACGCGCGCGACCACCTCGGGGACGCCGCTCGGCGTTGGATCGGAGATCGGGATCGCGGCGGGCAGCGGTTGCCCGGCGGCCGCTTCGCCCGTGGTGGACAGCACGACTGCGACGTACGGACCGAGCCCGAGGTTGGTACCGAGCTCGAGATCGATCCGCTGACTCGGCTCGATCCGGCGCCCGGCCACCCGTGTCCCGTTGGTGCTTCCCAGGTCTTCGACGGCGATGGTGTCGCCCGCGTGGACGCGTGCGTGGTAGCGGGAGATCTTCGCGTGTGCCAGCGAGACGTCGGCATCCGGGTCGCGCCCGATCGTGAGCGTCTTGCCATCGACCAGCGGATAGATTCCGAGGTGGCCTTCACCGACGACGAACAGGACGCGCCGTACGCTCGCCGTGGTCGCCGCCGCGCCGCTGTGCGCGGTCGGTGCGAGGGGTTGTCTCCGTTCTCTCACTACCGTATCTTCGCGCCTGAGCGGACGGGCGTCGTCCACTGTATCGAGACCGTGAAGTCGTGGCAATGAGCGGGACAGGACAAACGAGCGACGCTGGCCTCGTTCCGACCCTCCCGGATCCGGACGGCGATCCATTGGTCGCCCCGGAGCGCGGGACCTCGATCGGCCGCTTCATCGTCCTGCGCGCGCTGGGTGTCGGCGGCATGGGGATCGTCATGTCGGCCTATGACCCGGATCTCGCTCGCAATGTCGCGGTCAAGCTGCTGCGCGGCGACGTCTGGCGCGGCGCGCGAGCCGCCGAGGGTCACGCGTCGCTCGTTCGCGAAGCCCAGGCGATGGGGCGCCTCAACCACCCGAACGTCGTCGCGGTCCACGAGGTCGGTCAGTGGCAAGACGGCAGCTACGTGGTGATGGAGCAGGTCAATGGCGGAACGTTGCGCGGCTGGCTCGCAGAGCAGCCTCGCCGGTGGCGCGAGATCCTCGACATGCTGATCGTCGCGGGAGCCGGGCTCGCCGCCGCGCATCGCGCGGGCGTCGTCCACCGCGACTTCAAGCCGGACAACGTGCTGGTCGGCAACGATGGCCGGCCGCGGGTCTCCGACTTCGGGCTCGCCGGGGCGTCCGTCATCGAGCGCGGGACGCAGGACTACATGGCGCCCGAGCAGCGCGCCGGCGTGTGCGCCGACGCGTTCGCGGACCAGTATGCGTTCTGCGTCACCGCCTGGGAGGGGCTGCACGGCGCGCGCCCGCCGAGGGACCGCGTACGGCCACCGGCGAGCAAGCTCCCGGCATGGCTGGATCGCGCGCTCGCGCGCGGGCTCGCGGACGAGCCAGGGGACCGCTGGCCGTCGATGGACGCGCTGCTGGCCGAACTCCTCCGCCGCCGCCGCGGCTCCCGGCTTGCGATCGCCGCGGTCGCCGTCGCCGCCGCGAGCGTGGCGGCGTTCCTGCTCGGCGCCGCACGGTCGGCGCCGCCGACGTGCGACGGCGCCAGCGCCCGCCTCGTCGGGGTCTGGGATCCACCGCGCCAGGCCGCGGTGCACGCGGCGTTTGCTGCCACCCAGCTGGCCTACGCCGACGCCGCCTGGCGCGGGGCCAGCGCCCAGCTCGACGACTACACGCGCGCGTGGACCGCGATGCACACCGAGGCGTGTCGGGCGACCCACGTCGACGGCCGCCAGTCGGCAGCGCTGCTCGATCTGCGCATGGCTTGTCTCGAGCGCCGGCGCAGCGCGGTCGGCGCGCTCACCCAGCTCTGGGCGACGGGTGTGACCGCGGAGACGCTGCAGGCCGCGGTGGCCGCTCCTCGCGGGTTGCCCGTGGTCGACGAGTGTGCCGACGCGCGCGCGCTGACCCAGCGCACGCCGCTACCGTCCGATCCCATCACGCGGCTCGAGGTGGTGGTGACCCGCGCGCGCATCGACGCCGCGACGGCGCTCCGGCTGGCCGGCCGACCGGAAGCCAGGCTCGCGGCCACGGCCGCGCGCGCCCAGGCCGACGCGACCGGCTGGTCGCAGGTGCGCGCGGAGGCGGCGCTCGCCGAGGGCCAGGCGCTCTCCGACCTCGAGCTGGCGAGCGCGGTCCAGGTGCTGATCGAGGCGGCGCGGCTCGGCGGCGAGGCGCGCGACGATCGCCTGGCCGCCGAAGCGCAGATCGACCTGGTCCACCACCTGTCCGAGGCCGCGCGGGACCCAGCGGCGGCGCTGCTGGCGGCCGATCTCGCCGAGGGCGTGCTGCTGCGCGCGGGCGACGACCCGCGGTTGCGCGTGCAGCTGCTGCGGTTCCGCGGGACCGCGCTCCTCGGCCAGAACCGAACCCGCGACGCGGCGGCGATGTTCACGGCGGCGCGGGACCGCGCGGCCGCAGCGCTCGGTGCGCGCGACTGGGAGACGATGACCAATGTCGCCGAGCTGGCGCGCGTGGCGGAAGCCGAGGGCGACTACGCCGAGGCGCGCCGCCTTGGCGACGAGGTCGTGGCGGCGGCGATCGAGCGCTTCGGGCCCGACCATCCACGCGTCGCCTCGCTGCTCAACAACCTCGCCATCGCGGTCGACGAGGGTGGCGATCACGAGGCGGCGATCGGCTACCACCGGCGCGCGCTGGCGATCAAGGACAAGGTGCTCGGGCCTGACAGCGCGTCGACCGCGACGACGCTCAACAACCTCGGCATCCTCGAGATCATGTTCGGGCACCTCGACGATGGCCAGGCGCGGCTCGAACGCGCGCTCGGGATCCGCGAGCGCTTGCTCGGCCCGGACCACCCGTTCGTCGCGAACACGCTCGACAACCTGGCGGTCGCTCACCGCATGCGCGGTCACAACGCCGAGGCGCTCGCCCTGCTCGACCGAGCGCTCGCGATCGGGACCCGGACGTATGGTTCGAATCACGCCAGCGTCGCGCCGACGCTCGTCAAGATCGGCACGACGTGGTCGGCCAGCGGTGACGAAGTCCGCGCCGGCGACTACTACCGACGCGCGCTGGCGATCCGCCGGATCGCGCGCGGCCCGAACCATCCCTCGACGCTGAACGCGAGCAACCTGGTGGCTGGCGCGCTGGTCGCGCGCGGCCGGTGTGAGGAAGCACGGCCCCTGCTCGCGCCCAGCGTCGCGATCCTCGAGCCCGCCACCGGCCGTCCGACCGGCAACCTCGCGGCAGCGCTCGCGCTCGTCGCCGAGTGTGACCTCGCCCGGGGCCAGCTGCCGCGCGCGGCCGAGCAAGCGGAGCGGGCGCTCGCCATTCGCGAGGCGGCTCACTCCGCCGCGGCCGAGATCGGCGGCGTGCGCTGGCTACTCGGGCGCGCGCGATGGGCGCAGGGGCAGCGCGACGCCGCGATCACCGCGGTGCGCCAGGCCGTGCGTGAACTCGGCGGCGATGCCACGGTGAGCCGGCAGCTCGCCGCCGCGCGCGCGTGGCTCGCGGCGCGCGAGCGCTGACCTGCGGGTCTGCGAGCCGACCATGGCTCGTCCATCGCGGTGGAGCAGTTCGTCGCCCACGTCCATCGGGCTGCGTTACGATGCCGTGGAAGGAACCTCCCCCATGACAAGCGCCTTGCGATGCGTCGCTGTGCTCGCCGCCGTTCTCGTCGCCACGCCGTCCGCCCGTGCCGCCGACCCGCCACGCTGGATCGGCACGTGGACGGCCAGCGCGCAGCCGGTCTGGGATACCGACTTCTTTCCGGGCATCAAGTTCCCCCGCACGTTCTGGAACCAGACGATCCGCCAGGTCGCCCGCGTGTCGATCGGCGGGTCGCGCGTCCGCATCGTGCTCTCCAACGAGTACGGCACCCGGCCCGTGACCATCGGGGCGGCGCACGCCGCGCTCTCCGACGGAGGGGCGAAGATCGCCGCCGGCTCCGACCGCGTCCTGACGTTCGGCGGGCTCAAGACGGTGGTCATCCCACCGGGAGCGCCGGTCGTGAGCGACCCGGTCGATCTCCCGCTGACGCCGCTTGCGTCGGTCGCGGTGAGCCTGTTTCTCCCCGACGCCACCCCGCTCACCACCTGGCACAACGACGCGCGCCAGACCGCGTTCCTCGTCTCCGGCAACAAGACCGCCGAGGTCGAGATCAAGCCGGATGATCGCCCGGTCGCCTACGCGTTCCTGACCGCGATCCTCGTCGATGCACCGGCGACGGCGCGGGCGATCGTCACGTTCGGCGACTCGATCACCGACGGGGACTGCTCGACGATCGACGCCAACCGGCGCTGGCCGGACGTCCTCGCAGAGCGCCTCGTGAAGGCCGGCGGGCCGCCGGTGGCGGTGCTCAACCAGGGGATCTCGGGCGCCAAGGTCCTCGCGGATCGGATGGGGGGTAACGCACTCGCGCGGTTCGACCGCGACGTGCTCGCCCAGCCGCACGTTGACACCGTGATCGTGATGATCGGTATCAACGACATCGGATGGCCGGGTGCGAAGCTGCTGTCGCCCACCGATCCACCAGCGTCGGTCGAGCGGATCATCGCCGGGTACCGCCAGCTGATCGATCGCGCGCACATGCACGGGATCAAGGTCATGGGCGCGACGCTCACGCCGTTCGAGGATGCGTTCAAGGGCGCCTTCGACCCGCTCGCCGACTTCTACAGCCCCGAGAAGGAGAAGGCGCGGCAGGCGGTGAACAAGTGGATCCGCGAGGGCCGAGGCTTCGACGCCGTCATCGACTTCGACGCGCTCGTCCGCGAGGCCAAGCGTCCGGCGCGCATGCAGTCCGCCTTCGCCTGCGCCGACCATCTCCACCCCGGCGACGCCGGCTACAAGGCGATGGCGGAGTCGATCGATCTCAAGCTCCTCGGCGTCGGGCGGTAGCGGGGCCGGCCCGGCCCGCGGCCCGGCATGCACCGGAGCAGTTACTTCTTCGGCTTCGCGCCCGCGGGGCGCGCCACCGGAGGGTTCGCGAACTGGAGGAGCTCCGCGGCCTGCTTCGCGAACCAGGCGCCGGCTGCCGGGTCCGCGGCGCCACGCTCGGGGTCCGTGCCGCCGCCCATTCCGCGGTCGCACTGGCCGTCGGACTCGCCGGGGACCTTGATCCAGAGGTATGCGTCGACGAGCGGCTTGCCGGTGCGGGTGGTCGGCCTGAGGCCGAGGCCGCGGTCGGGCGGGTTGCACCAGGTCTGCGCGTCCTTGTAGCTCGTGCCCGTCCTGGGCGTCCACGAGCCCCGGGCGTTGCGGCTCGTGTCGATCACGAAGTGGGTCGGCGGACCCGCGGCCTTGCCGACGTTGTCGGCGTACCACTTCCGGCTGAGCGCCCAGGTAGCGTAGTCATTCGGGCTCGCCGGGTGATACTGGCTGGCGCAGCGCTCGAAGTGCCCGGCGCCGGCACCGCCGCCGGTCGCGTACTGGATGCATTGCGAGACCCAGGTACCGTAGTCCACGAGCTTTTCATTGGGCTCGTAGTTCGAGGCATTGATGAAGAAGCCGCTGGCGCGCTGGACGCCCGCCTTGACCAGCCGGCTGGCGATGTCGCCGGCGCCCAGCCAGGCGCTGTGCGTACCGTCGAGGTAGACGGCGGAGCGCGGGTTGGCGCGCAGCTTGTCGACGGCGTAGGACAGCATCTCGTAGCGCTGCTTCGCCGCGGTCGCCTTGTCGGCGTCGGGCGGTTTGCACCACTCGTCCTTACCCGAAAGGTCGGTGTGGAACGGGATGATCCCCAGGCCATCGGGCTCGAGGATGACCACGACCTTCCGGTCGCCGATGCCTGCGGCGACCGCGTCGATCCATGCCTGGTATTCGGCCTTGCTGGTGGCGCCGCCGGCGGAGTACTGGCTGCAGTCGCGGTGCGGGAGGTTGTAGGCGACGACGGTGGGCACGGCGTTCTTGGCTGCGGCCGCGTCGACGAGCTTCTTCACCGCGGCTTGCACCTCCGCGGGCGTGCCCTTGGTGAACCAGGTCGCCGACGGAAAGCCGGCGAGGACGGACGCGTCGGCGCGGGCTTGCCCGTCGAGCTTGGCGGCCGCCTGCTGCGTGGAGCTCGCGGGATCGACGTAGAGCGTGGTGCCCGGGCTCAGTACGGCGTTCTCGGCAGCGACCGGATCCGCAGAGCTGACGAGAGATGAAGCAGCGAGGGTGGCGACGACAGCGAGCGAGCGCATGCGGATCTCCTTCCATTGCCCCGATGACGGCCTGCCCGGCGGGTCCGAGGCCAGTCTCGGGCGCCCGTCGGAGCCGTGTCAACCGATGTCTGCCGGGACATGGGTGTATCGCCACCGGACCTTGCGGGCGGCGTGCTGCCATGTTATGAGAGCGCTCTCAATTCTAGTGGGAGCGCTCACACTGCTCGGTAGCAGCGGCACGGCTCGTGCTCCAGCCGCGGGCGGTCGCATCGATCGCGTTCCGGCGCGTTCCGGCCGACCGGTCCGGGCCATGCGAACACGCGGGTCCAGCGCGCGGGCAGGCACTGCGCACGACAATCGCATTCGACCAACGCGATTGCGATCAACTGGAATGCCGGTCTGTCGTGCGTCGCGTCATTCGTCGCCGAACTCGACAACGGCGCCAACGACGGCTCGTGATCGGTGGGGCTCGATCGGCTCTCACTTGCGGTTTTTGCCGAATGCGACTACCGTCCGCCCGTAGCTAGTTCGCGACTTGCTGAATATCTGTTTAGTGATCAATGGCCTGCAACGTTTACGATTCCTTGGAGGGAGCAATGATCAGTCGAACAAGGACCGCGTTGGCGGCCATCGCGGTCGTCGTCATGGCCGCGCCTGGATGCAAGAAGCCCGGCGACAACAAGGGCGGTGACAACAAGGCTGGCGGGAGCGGCTCGGCCGGCGAGACCGCCAACGCCGGCTCGGGCAGCGAGACCGCCAAGCCCGCCGCGGCCGGGGTTGACCTGGAGGTCACCCACTGGTGGACGTCGGGTGGTGAGGCCGCGGCCGTCGCCGAGCTCGCCAAGGCGTTCAACGCCACCGGCAACCACTGGGTCGACGGGGCCATCGCGGGGTCGGGCGACACGGCGCGCCCGGTCATGGTCAGCCGGATCACCGGCAACGATCCGATGGGAGCCACACAGTTCAACCATGGCCGCCAGGCCGAGGAGCTCGTCCAGGCCGGGTTGATGCGCGACCTCACCGATCTCGCCACCAAGGAGCACTGGAAGGAGCTGATCAGGCCGGCGAGCCTGCTCGACAGCTGTACGCTGAACGGCAAGATCTATTGCGTGCCGGTCAACATCCATTCGCAGCAGTGGCTGTGGATCTCCAACAAGGCGTTCAAGGATGCCGGCGTGGCCATCCCGACCAACTGGAACGAGTTCGTCGCGGCCGCACCGGCGCTCGAGAAGGCAGGAAAGATTCCGCTCGCCCAGGGACGGCAGTCCTGGCAGACCACGCTCACGTTTCAGGTGTTGCTCGTGGCCATCGGCGGCCCCGATGCGTACAGGAAGGTCTTCGGCGACAAGGACAAGGTCTTCGCCGCCGGGCCGGAGATCGCAAAGGTGTTCGCTGCGGCCGACCAGGCGCGCAAGCTGTCCGCCAAGTCGACGGTGCAGGACTGGAACCAGGCGACCGCCATGGTCATCAAGGGTGACGCCGGCGGCCACATCATGGGCGACTGGGCGCAGGGCGAGTACCAGGTGGCCGGCCAGGTCGCCGGCAAGGACTACACCTGCCTGCCGGGTCTGGGCGTGAACGAGGTCATCCAGACCGGCGGCGATGCGTTCTACTTCCCCAAGCTCAAGGATGAGGCGAAGTCGAAGGCGCAGGAGAAGCTGGCCTCGGTGATGCTCTCCAAGGAGACCCAGGTCGCGTTCAATCTCAAGAAGGGCTCGCTGCCGGTTCGTGGCGATGTCGACCTCAACAGCGCCAACGACTGCATGAAGAAGGGAATCGCGATCCTCGCGAAGGGCCCCAGCGCCATCATCCCGGCCCCCGATCAGCTGATGACGGCGGACTCGAACACCCAGATCAACGATCTGTTCGCCGAGTTCTTCGCCAAGCCGGAGATGACGGTCAAGGACGCACAGAAGCGCTTCGCCGGTCTCATCGCAACCGCCAAGTGACACGCGTGCACCAGGAGGCTGGCTACACGTAGTACAGTCTCCCGCCTCGGCCTGGCCGGAGCGGCCTTCCCCTCCAGGCCCAAGCTCTGAATGACCGATCATCCGCAAAAGCGTCCAAGCCAGCTCCTGCGGAACTTGACCGCCAAGGCGGCGTCGGTCCCGATGATCCTGACCGCGGTCGTGGTCTTCGTCGGTGGCACGGTCTGGACGATCATTCATTCGTTCACCAGCTCCAAGCTGCTGCCGCGCCTGAACTTCGTCGGCCTCGAGCAGTACGAGCGGCTGTGGGCCACGCCTCGCTGGCTCGTGGCCATCAAGAACCTGGCGATCTACGGCGCGCTGTCGCTCACGTTCTCGCTGGTCATCGGCTTCATGCTGGCGGCCCTCATGGATCAGAAGATCCGGTTCGAGAACACGTTCCGCACCATCTTCCTCTACCCGTTCGCGCTGTCGTTCATCGTCACCGGCCTGGTCTGGCAGTGGATCCTGAACCCGAGCTTCGGCATCCAGGGCGTGGTGCGCAGCCTCGGCTGGACGAGCTTCAACTTCGATCCACTCTACAACGCGGACATCGTGATCTATGGACTCCTGATCGCCGGGCTATGGCAAGGCACCGGGCTGGTCATGTGCCTGATGCTGGCCGGCCTGCGCGGCATCGACGAGGAGATCTGGAAGGCCGCGCGGCTCGACGGTATCCCGGTGTGGAAGACCTATCTCTTCATCGTCATCCCGATGATGCGGCCGGTCCTCATCACCACGCTGGTGATCATCAGCAGTGGCATCGTGCGCGTCTATGATCTCGTCGTCGCGCAGACCAGCGGCGGTCCGGGTATCTCGTCGGAGGTGCCGGCCAAATACGTCTACGACTACATGTTTCTCGCCCAGAATCTCGGCCAGGGGTTTGCCGCGTCGACGATGATGCTGATCACCATCATCGTCGTGGTCGTGCCCTGGGCGTACCTCCAGTTCGGAAGACAGCGCCGTGGCTGACACCCCCTCGCTCGAAGCCGCGGCGAGCCGCATACCGGCGGTGTTGCGCCAGCTGGCCGGCCCCCGGGGACCGAGGCCACGCCCGGCGCTGTCGCGCCGCAACATCTTGCTGTACGGGACGCTGATCGTTCTCGCGCTGTACTACTTGCTGCCGCTGTACGTGATGGTGGTGACGTCGCTGAAGGGCATGCCCGAGATTCGCCTCGGCAACATCTTCTCCCCTCCGGTCGAGATCACCTTCGAGCCCTGGGTGAAGGCGTGGTCGACCGCCTGCACCGGCCTCAACTGCGATGGGCTGAGCCGCGGCTTCTGGAACTCCGTCCGCATCACCGTGCCCTCGGTGGTGCTGTCGATCGCGATCGCGTCGGTGAACGGCTATGCCCTGGCCAACTGGCGGTTCAAGGGAGCGAACGTGTTCTTCACGATCCTGATCGTGGGCTCGTTCATTCCCTATCAGGTGATGATCTATCCGCTCGTCATCATCCTGCGAGAGATCGGGCTCTACGGCAGCCTGTGGGGGCTCGTGATCGTGCATTCGATCTTCGGCATGCCGATCTTGACCTTGCTGTTCCGCAATTACTTCACGTCCATTCCGGAAGAGCTGTTCCGGGCCGCCCGCGTCGACGGCGCCGGGTTCTGGGGGATCTACTTCAAGATCATGATGCCGATGTCGCTGCCGATCTTCGTCGTCGCCGTGATCATTCAGACCACGGGAATCTGGAACGACTTCCTGTTTGGCGTGATCTACACCAAGCCAGCGTCTTATCCGATGACCGTCCAGCTCAACAACATCGTCAATTCGAGTCAGGGAGTGAAGGAGTACAACGTCAACATGGCCGCCACCATCTTGACCGGCGTGGTGCCGCTGTTCGTCTATTTCGCCTCTGGCAAGTTGTTCGTCCGCGGCATCGCGGCCGGCGCGGTGAAGGGTTGACCGTCATGGCCGGATCCATCGTCGACAAGCTGATCTATCCGTTCTCGCGCGCGGCCCGGGCCGAGCGGTCCGGCCGCCAGGCGGCCGAGCGGGCGCTGGTCCGGCAGACCGCCAGGAACGCCGGCGCCCCCAGCGTCTCGGTCCGCGATCTCTCGCTGAGCTTCGGCAACGTGTCCGTGCTGGAGCATCTCGATCTCGACGTCAAGGACGGCGAGTTCCTGGTGCTGCTCGGTCCGTCCGGATGCGGCAAGTCGACACTCCTCAACTGCATCGCCGGCTTGATCGATGTGGCCGACGGACAGATCTTCATCAACGGCTGGAACGTCACCTGGGAGGCACCCAAGGATCGCCACATCGGCATGGTGTTCCAGTCCTACGCGCTCTATCCCCAGATGAGCGTCAGGCGGAACCTGAGCTTTGGCCTGCGCAGCGCTCGCGTCCCCAAGGACGAGATCGCGAAGCGGATCGCACGCACCGCCGAGATCCTGCAGATCGAGCCATTGCTCGACCGCAAGCCGTCGCAGCTGTCCGGCGGCCAGCGCCAGCGCGTCGCGATCGGCCGCGCGCTGGTTCGCGACGTCGACGTGTTCCTGTTCGACGAGCCGCTCAGCAACCTCGACGCCAAGCTCAGGTCGGAGCTGCGCGTCGAGATCAAGCGCCTGCATCACAAGCTGGCCAATACCATGGTGTACGTCACCCACGATCAGATCGAGGCCATGACGCTGGCTGACCGCATCGCGGTGATGAAGAGCGGGCAGATCCAGCAGCTCGGCGCGCCGCACGAGATCTACAGCCATCCGGTCAACCGCTTTGTCGCGGGCTTCATCGGCTCTCCACCGATGAACTTCCTGTCTGGACAGCTGGAGCCCGGTGAGCCGCTGGCCTTCCGGATGGGCGACGTGCGCGTTCCGCTCGACCGCTACGCATTCGACGAGCGAAGCGAGGAGATGGGGGGTGGGGACCCTGCCGGCTCCGCCGGCGGGGCGGGGGGCAACGCCCCCCGAGGAGTGAGCCGGCCTGGCGCGCCCGGCGGGCGCTGCGTGCTCGGGGTACGGCCGGAGAACGTCACGATCGGCGCGGACGGTTCGGCGCGGCCGTTCTCGCACGAGGTCGAGATCGAGATCGTCGAACCCATGGGCGCCGATACCCTGGTCTGGACCAAGCTGGCAGGCACCAACTTCGCTTTCCTCGTCGACTCGGAGACCCGGCTGAAGATCGGCGAGCAGATCACGATCGGCTTCGACCCGGGCCGGGCGTCGCTGTTCGACGAGGCGACCGGCGTCCGCCTGTGATGGCGAGGTGACGCTCGAGGTGCACTCGAAGATAGGTCATGCACATGAAATGGTCATTTCAGCTCTACAGCGCACGCAACTTCCAGCCCTGGAGCCGCGTGCTCGACCGCGTGGCCGAGGCCGGCTACAGCCAGGTCGAAGGTTTCGGCGGTGTCTATTCCGATCCCGAGGCGCTGCGTGTCGAGCTCGACCGCAACCGGTTGACGATGCCGACCGGCCACTTCTCCCTGGACATGCTGGAGAACGATCTCGACGGCGTGCGCCGCATCGCGCAGACGCTGGGCATGACGATGATCATCTGCCCTCACATCGCCGCCGAGCTCCGGCCGGGCGACGCCGCCGGGTGGCGCGGCTTCGCCGAGCGCCTCGCCCGGGTGGGAGCCAGGGTGACCGCGCAAGGCCATGCCTTCGCCTGGCACAATCACGACTTCGAGTTCGCGCCGCTGCCCGATGGATCCACGCCGATGGAGCACATCCTGGCCGCTGCCCCCGATATCGGATGGGAGATCGATGTCGCCTGGGTGATCCGCGGCGGTGCCGACCCGCGGCCGTGGATCGAACGCGAGGGCCGCCGTATCGTCGCGGTGCATGTCAAGGACATCGCCAGGCCAGGCCAGGCGGTGGACGAGGATGGCTGGTCCGATCTCGGCCACGGCACGGTCGACTGGCCGGGCCTCATGACCGCGCTCGGCAGATCGGCCGCGCGGTTCTACGTCATGGAGCACGACAATCCCGCCGACTTCGAGCGTTTCGCACGCCGGTCGATCGAGACGGCCAAGGCGTTCTGAATAGCGCATTCCATTCTGATCAGCCCATCGGAGCAGCGAAATGGTACGTACACTCGGCCTCGGCATCGTCGGCTGCGGGAACATCTCGACGACCTACTTCTCGCTGGGCCCGCTGTTCCGCGGGATCGAGATCAAGGCATGCGCCGACATCGTGCCGGCCGCGGCGCAGGCGCGGGCGAAGCAATTCGGCGTGCGCGCCGAGACGCTCGAGAGCCTGCTCGATGCCGACGACGTCGACATCGTTGTCAACCTCACGATCCCGGCGGCGCACCACGCGGTGTCGCGCCAGGCGCTCGATGCCGGCAAGCACGTCTACTCGGAGAAGCCGTTCGTGCTCACGATCAAGGACGGGCTCGACCTGAGCGAGCGCGCCCACAACAAGGGGCTGCGCATCGGCTCGGCGCCCGATACGTTCCTGGGCGCCGCCCCCCAGCTCGCGCGCGAACTCATCGATACGGGCAGGGTCGGGAAGATCACGGGAGGTACCTGCTTCGTGATGAGCCACGGGATGGAGCACTGGCATCCCAATCCCGACTTCTTCTTCCAGCCCGGCGCCGGACCGATCCTGGACATCGGGCCCTACTACGTGACAGGCCTCATCGCGCTGATCGGACCGGTGAAGCGCGTCGTGGCGCTCGGCGCGACGCCGCAGACCTACCGGACGATCACCAACGGACCTCGTCACGGCGAACGCGTGCCGGTCGGGACCCCGACCACGATCCACGCCGTGATGGAGTTCACCAGCGGCGCGCTGGTGACGCTCGCCGGCAGCTGGGACGTGTGGAGTCATGATCACTCGCCGATGGAGCTCTACGGCGAGGACGGCACGGTGTTCCTGCCCGATCCCAATTTCTTCGGCGGCCATGTGCGTTTCACCCAGGGCACAGCGGTGGTGAACGAGCTGCTGGATCGAGGACACCCGTTCGGCGTGCCCAACCAGCAGCATCCGAACGGCATGATGGCGAACTATCGCACCGCCGGTCTGGCAGACATGGCGCTGTCGATCCTGGAGGGACGTCCGCACCGCTGCTCGCTCGACCTCTCGCTGCACGCGATCGACGTCCTGACGAGCATCCTCACGTCGTGCGAGACCGGAAACTCGGTCGCCATGCAGACGAGCTGTGAACGACCGGCGGCGCTCGGTCCCGACGAAGCGAGGGCGCTGCTGGCGTGAGTCGCTAGCGGTCGATCGATAGGGGGGCTTTCCCATGCCCCCCTCTGGGGGATGCGCCGGCAAAGCCGGCGAGACCATTCACGACTGGCGACCGCGCGTCGCGTCGCGCGGATTTCTTCGCCATCAACCTGCGCGACTTTCTTTATCTGTCGGCCCCGGGCGTACAGGTCGCCTCGCTCCACGGCGCGGCCAGCGCGAACTGCGTGCGCAGCGGGAGATCCGCGCTGCTCTGGCCGACGAGCAACTCGAACTCACCCGCCTCCGCGACCCAGGCCTTCCGCGCGTCGTCGAAATACGCCAGCGCGCGCATGTCGAGCACGAGCTGCACCGCCTGTGACTGTCCCGCATCGAGGTGGACCTTCGCGAACGCCTTGAGCTCCTTGTCAGGACGCTCGAGCGAGGCCTCCGGATCTCGGACGTACGCCTGCACGACCGTCGAGCCTGCGCGAGCGCTGGTGTTCCTCACCGTGACGGTGATCGACAGCGCCTCGCCCGGCGTGAGAATCGCCGGGGCGGCGACGAGGTCGCGCAGCTCGAAGGTCGCATACCCGAGACCGAAGCCGAACGGAAACAGCGGCTGCGTGCCGGCCCGGTCGACGTGTCGGTATCCGGTGAACAGCCCCTCGCGATACTCGACCTTGCCGCCGGCACCGGGGTACTGCACATCCAGCGCGAGCGGGTGCGTCGGGTCATCGTCCAGGGATCGAGGGAAGGTCTGAGGCAAGCGGCCCCCGGGCTCGGCCTTCCCGAGGAGCACATCCGCGATCGCGTGGCCGGCCTCCTGGCCCGGAAACCAGGCCTGCACCACGGCGGGCACCGCGTCCAGCCAGGGCATGTGCACGGGCCCGCCGGTCTGGAGCACCACCACGGTCCTGGGGTTCGCGCGCGCCACCGCATACACCAGCTCGTCTTGACGCCCGGGGAGATCGAGCCCCCACCGATCCTCGCCCTCGGTCTCCCACTCCGCGGTGGTCCCGATGCACACGATGGCGCAGTCCGCGCCCGCCGCGACAGCGGCCGCCTCCGCCACGGCGGCGGCCGGCAACAGTCGCCCGAAGCCAATGCGAATCGCCTGCAAGGCCGCAACACCGGCCCTGAAAGGCCGCGGGCCGTATTCGGCGACCAGCTCGATCGGCCCGGCCTTCAGTGCTCGCCTGCAGCGGGCCTCCCGCGAACCGAGGCCCACCGGGTAACCACCGGGCTGCCAGCCGTCCCAGTTGTCGACCACGAGCTCGTCACCGAGATACAGGCGACTCAGACCGGTGCTGATGAGGCTGAGCTCGTACTCGCCGTCCTCGGGTGCGGTGACCACGAGCGACAGGCGTGCATGAAACGCCGCGACCGACAATCCTGCGGGCAGCTGCACCCACTGCGCCTCGCCATGCGGGCGCTCCTCGACCGCGAGGACCTCGGCGCCGGACGTGGCACGGAGCTCGATGGTCATGGCGGTTTGTGGCACAGGCAGGTACCGGTCGTTGTCGCAACCCACCGCGTGCCCGACGCGGTCGGCGCCGAGTGCAGCCCGCAGGCCCTCGAGCGGCGAGACCTGGCGGTGCGCGTTCAGCTGCGCGCTCCCACCTCCCATGACGCGTGCCACCGCGGCGTTCGGACCGATGACCGCGACCCTGGCGTCCGCCGGCAGAGGCAGCAGGCCCGCGTTCTTCAGCAGCACCATACCTTCGGCGCCGGCCCGTCGGATCAGCGCGCGGACGTCGGGGTACTCGATCTCCTTCTCGGCCTCGTCCCGAACGTCGGAGGGCGTGGCGAAGCCACCCGCGCGCTCGACGAGACCCACGACCTGCAGCGCCCGCTGTCGGACTGCGGTGCGTACGTCCGCGTCGCGCTCCGCCTCCGCGATCAGGCTTGCCCGCGCCTTCGCGGGTCCGGGCATCTCGAGATCGAGGCCGGCACGCGCGCTCGCCCCCGCGCTGTGGGTGCCGCCCCAGTCACTCATCACCAGGCCATCGAAGCCCCACTCGCGGCGCAGGATCTCCTCCAGAAGCCGGACGTGCTCGCTGCAGAAGGCGCCGCCCAGGCGGTTGTAGCCGGTCATGATCGCCCACGGTCTGGCTTCCTTGACCACCATCTCGAACGGCCGGAGGTACAGCTCCCGGAGCGCGCGCTCGGGGATCTCGCTGCTGATGCTGTCGCGCTCGAACTCCGATTCGTTTCCCACGAAGTGCTTCGGCGTCGCGCCGACGCCGTTCGATTGCACGCCGCGCACGAAGGCGATCGCCAGACGCCCCGTCAGCACCGGATCCTCCGAGTAGTTCTCGAAGTTCCTGCCGTTCAGGGCGTTGCGCATCAGATTCAGCGTTGGCGCGAGCACGACGCTGGCACCCTTGTCCCGCGCCTCGCGCGCCAGGAGCTCGCCGACCTGTCGCAAGAGCTCCGTGCTCCACGTCGATCCCAGCGCGATCCCGACGGGGAACGCGGCCGTCCGCTTCCCGCCGAGGAGCGCCCCGCCGCCTCGCGCGCCTGCCGGGCCGTCGGTCACCTTGATCTGCGGAACTCCCAGGCGAGGGACCGCCACGGTGCGCCAGAAGTCCGCGCCGGCCAGCACCGAGACGCGCTCCTCGAGGGTCATGCGGTCCACGAGATCGGCGACCGATGGCGGTGCGGGAGGCGTGTTCGTCATGTCGCGCGAGTGTAGTCCACGTCAACCGGGGAACCGTTGCCCGAGGTCGCCAAAGAACCGCAGCAAGTAGCCATCCGGATCTGCCACGACGAACTGGCGATTGCCGACCTCGTGATCGTTCCGGCGATACCAGCGTTCTTCCATCGGAAGAACCACCTGCGACTGCGCCGCGAGCACGCGCGCATGGAGACCATCGACGTTCGCCACCTGGATCTGAAAATTCACGCCGCGACCGAACGGATGTTCGAGCGGTGCGGTATGGAAGCGGCGGCCCGGCCCGGCGGCTTCCTCCAGCATCAGGTTCGCACCTTCGAGCTCGAGCAGGGCGAAGCGCTCCTCGGGCCTCGCGTACAGCACGGTGAAGCCGATGACGCCGGTGTAGAACGTCAGCGACCGGTCGAGGTCCTCGACCTCGAGCTCGGGGATGAGTCTTGCGGTGATCACGGCTCCTGATGGTGGCGGCATGCCGGTGTCTACCGGCGATCGAGATCGCTCATCATGCGCGAGGAGCGCTCCACGACCGCGAGCGTCGAGGTGTCCGAGTTGTAGACGCTGTACCAGCCCTGCGGCTCGTGAGGTGGATCGGCCACGAAGGCGTCCCCCGGCTGCCACCACAGCCCCCAGGGTGGGACCGGTCGTCCTTCGCCGGCATAGGCCCAGAAGTTGGCGCCGGCCACCGCGCCGTCCTTGGCCGCGGCGTGGAGGTGGTCGAGGATCTCGGCGTAGTACTGATCGCGCACGGTCACCGGCGAGGCGGGGCTGAAACCGCCGAGGTCGCGACCGATACCAAACTCCTCGAACACGATCGGCTTGCCGAGCGTGCGCGTGCGGGAGACGTGACTGTCGATGTACGCTTTCGCCCGCGCCACGGCCGGCGCATACGTGGTGACCGCGTCCAGCGGATCGTACCAGCCCCAGTTCTGGGCCCACACGTGCGCGGTACCATAGTCAATCGCAGACAACGAGTGATCGCGCAGGTACTCGGTTCCCGAGTGGCCGGGCTGTGATGTATCGCCTTCGCTGCCGACGGTGACCAGGTGATTGTGGTCGAGTGACTTGATGAGCTGCGCGCTGGTGGCGAGCCATGCCAGATAGCTGTCGACGTGGCTCAGCGCCCGAGGCTCGTTGGCGAGCTCCCACGCCATGATCGTGGGATCGTCGCGGTACGGCGTCTTCGTGTAGTGATTGACGCGATTCACGATCTTCGTGATGTGGTCGAGATAGGACGATACCGCCTTGGTGGTACCGTAGAACTGCGCCGTGAAACGCTGATACTCGTCCGAGTCCCCGCTTGCAGGAGGCGGTGGATAGGGGATCGAGCTCGCCAGACCGGCCCAGACCAGGTACTGGCCGAAGCCGCCGCTCCAGTGCCACATGTTGCCCAGGGTCATGACCGCCTTCATGTCGCGGTCGGCCAGTGCCTTGAGGGCGAAATCCAGCCCGTCGAGCAGATCTGCATTGTAGACGCCGGGCGCCTGGAGCAGCGCCGGCACGATGCGGAGCGGCTCGGTATCCGGCCCCTCGGAGGCAGCCAGGATCCGGAGGTTGGTGATGCCGTGCGCCGTCATCTCGTCGAGCTCGCGCAACAGCCGCTGCCGATCGCCGCCCGGTCCGCGGCTCGCCAGGCTCATCGCCTGCCAGTAGTTCGCACCGACGAAGTGGTACGATCGGCCCTCGAGACGAAACTCGGTCCCGCGAACGGTCACGAACCGGTCGCGGTGGCTCGCGCGATCGTCGGAGATTTCCAGGGTCGATGCGGTCATGGAACCAGCAACCTCGTCGGGTCGTTCTCCGGGCTGCCGGGCTCGGAGACCAAGAATACCCGCAGAACAACAGCGAGGAAAGCCGTGCGGCACGCAGGACGCTGCCGTAGTATGCGTCGGCAGGCGCTACCTGGTGAGCGGGCTCACCGCGGGCTTTCAGCAAGTAGACGGAGGATCACGTGAACGACATCCTGATCCAGGTCCAGGGCAACCATCTGGTCCGCGGCTCCGCGACGCCGATCGTGCTGCGCGGCGTGGGACTCGGCGGCTGGATGAACATGGAGAACTTCATCACTGGCTACCCCGCGAACGAGAGCCAGCAGCGCGCCGCGCTGCGCGACGCGCTCGGCGAGACCGGCTACCAGCGGTTCTTCGATCGATTCTTGCACGCGTTCTTCGACGACGCCGACGCGCGCTTTCTGGCGTCGATCGGCGTGAACTGCGTCCGCCTGCCGTTCAACTACCGGCACTTCGAGGACGACGATCGGCCGTTCACGCTCAAGGACGACGGGTTCCGCCTGCTCGACCGCGCGATCGAGATCTGCGCACGACACCAGATCTACACCGTCCTCGACCTGCATGCGTTGCCGGGCTTCCAGAACCAGCACTGGCACAGCGATAACCCGACGCACTGGGCGCAGTTCTGGACCCACCGGCATTTTCAGGACCGGACGGTGCACCTCTGGGAGGCGCTGGCCGACCGCTACCGCGACCACGCCTGGGTCGCCGGCTACAACCCGATCAACGAGCCCGCCGACCCGACGGGCGCCGCGATCGGGCCGTTCTATCACCGGCTCGAGCGCGCGATCCGCGCGGTCGACCGCAAGCACGTGCTGTTCCTCGACGGCAACCGCTACTCGCTGGACTTCGACATGTTCGGCGATCCGATGCCGAACTGCGTCTACACCGCTCACGACTACGCGCTGCCCGGCTTCGTCGACGGTGGCGGATACCCCGGGATCACGCGCGGCGAGCACGTGGACCGCGGCGTCGTCGAGCGCACGTTCCTCGCGCGCACCGAATACATGCGCAAGACGGGCACACCGATCTGGATCGGCGAGTTCGGCCCGGTGTTCGTCGGCGACCAGGCGCGCGACGCCGAGCGCTACCAGCTGCTGCGCGATCAGCTCGAGATCTACCAGCAGCACGCCGCGGGCTGGAGCCTGTGGACCTACAAGGACATCGGACTGCAGGGGTTGGTGTACCTGCCGGCCGACGCGCCCTATCTCCAGCGCATCGCGCCCGTCGTGGCCAAGAAGGCGCGGCTCGGCGTGGACGCGTGGGGCTCGCTCGACACCGGCGTGCGCCACATCCTCGAGCCGATCGAACGGACGTTCCGCGAGGAGTTCCCCGACTTCCGTCCGTTTCCGTTCGGCGCTCAGTCGTGGATTCACACCCTGGTGCGCCATATCCTGCTGGCGGAACCGCTCGTGCGCGATTTCGCGCGCTGCTTCCAGGGCCTCGATCCCGACCAGGCCGAAGCTCTCGCCGATTGCTTCCGGTTCGACCGCTGTGCGGTGCGCCAACCTCTCGCTGATCTACTCGCGAGTCTCCTGCCAACGCGGACCGCCACGCCCAGCGTGTGACCCTGTCAAGGCTTCGTACCCGGAGCGCGCTACCAGTACGAGGTCGTCACCGTGACATCGCCGGTGATGCGCGCGCGGCACGCGAAGCGCTCGCGTTCGGCGAGCGGGGAGCGGGCCGCGAGCCGTGCCTCGAGCTCGTCCATCGGCTCGACCGCATCGCAGCCCTCGATGATGAAGATCCGGCAGGCGGCGCACACCGCGACACCGCGGCACGACCGACCGATCGGCATGCGGGCGCGCACAGCGGCGCGCAGCAGTGTCGCTCGCGGCAGCACGTCGATCACCCGCGGCGGCGCATTGGTGACGATGATCGTGACCCGTGGCATCTCGCGTCCACGCTAGCGCGGAGTCGTGGTCCTCGCCAGCAACAGCTCCAACATCGTCGACGCGCTGCTCGGCGGACTGGACTGCAAGTAGACCCGCAGCGATGACCCGGGGCGCTCGTCGGAAATGACCTGAGCCGTATCGTTTCACGGTGGTGCGGCCTATTGCTGACGAATGCGGCGCGGGTTGCATCGTGCGCGTCCCGAGCGCACGATCCGCACATGCGTGAGTGCTTCCTCGTTGTCCTCGCCGGTGCGCTGTGGGGCGGCTCGGCGCACGCTGACACGCCCTCGGCCGCCGCGCGTCGGCTGATCCAGCTCACACCGGCGGCGTCGCGGGCCAAGCTGCTCGCGCCCTTCACCGAGAAGGCGCGCAGCGATTGGCACTACACGCCTCGGACACGCGCGGGGCTGCGCTGGCGCGACATGAACGCGGCGCAGCGCGAGGCCGCGACGGCGCTGCTGGGTACGGTCCTCACCGATCCCGGCCTGGCCAAGGTGCGCCGCGTGATGGCGCTCGAGATCCCGCTGGGCGAGCTCGAGCATTCCGGCAGCTTCCGCGACCCCGAGAACTACGCGATCGCGGTTTTTGGCGATGCGAGTGGCGACGCGGGAGCTCACTGGGGCTGGCGCATCGAGGGCCACCACCTTTCATTGCACTTCACGCTCGACGGCGACCGCTACGTGGCGACCCTGCCGCAGTTCATGGGAGCGAATCCCGCCGCGGTGCCCTCAGGCATCAAGGTCACCGGCGGCCCTCCGCCCGGCACGCGCGTGCTGGGCAAGGAGGAAGACGTGGCTCGACGGGTCGTGGCCGCGCTCGACGCACGCCTCCGGGCACGCGTCGTCATCGCAGCACGGCCGTACGGCGACATCGTCAGCCGCAATGCCGCCGTGGTCTCGCCGCTCGCCCTGGCCGGCGTCCCGCTCGCCGAGCTCCCCGAGGCGCAGCGCGCCGCCCTGCTGGAGCTCGCCGCGGTGTTCGCCGAGCACCTGCGGCCGGATCTCGCCGAGGCCCGTCTCGATCGCGTGCGCGCGGAGAAGCCGGAGTCGATCCGCTTCGCCTGGGCCGGCTCGATCGAGCCTGGACACCCGCACTACTTCCGCCTGCAAGGTTCGACATTCCTCATCGAGCTCGACAACTCCGGCGGCAATCACATCCACTCGGTGTGGCGCGATTTCCACGGCGACTGGGGCCGCGACATCCTGCGCGAGCACTACCAGAACGATCACCCGCACCCTTGACCATTCGCGATCCGGTCAACCACCTGGACATCGTCCCCAGCGTGTTCGTCGATCTCGACCGGTGACCGGCCGGGCGGTCCCGATCCACGAGATCGCAGTCCGCGAGCGGCAGTGGCGAAAAGCCGGAAAAGCCTTTGGGGCCTTTGGCGCCTTTTGGGAAGGGATCGGCCGTTTCCCGTTTTCCGTTTTCCATCAGGAATGGGAATCCTGCGCTTGTGGCGGAGGACGACCGTCATGAGGATCGCCATCCCAAGGAGCTCGACGCTCCATGCGAGCGGCTCAAGTGATCTTTCCGCGACGCAACCGGATGAGCAACAGCTCTTCGTGAGCGCTACAACTGGCGACAGCGAGTAAGGTCTGCTAACGGCGGTGCCATGGGGCACCTGGAGCTGTTCGCCCAGCGAACGTTTGCGGAGGAGACGGAGCGCATCACGGGCGGCGCCGCCGGTTGGCAGGATCCGCCCGAGATCCGGCTCGAGAAGGTGACGAGCGATGGCTTCCTGGTGATCCGCCAGTCACAGCGCCTGGAGCACCTGGCTGCACCGTGGCCCCAGGCTCAGCCCCATGGCGAGGTGATGCTCGAACTGAAGCTGGCTGGCAACCACCTCGATCGGAAGGCAGTCGAGCGGGCCCTGCTCCGGCGGCAGGCCCGGCAGGTGCAGCGGCTCGAGGAGCAGGATGCGTCATGGCGGGGCGAGGTGCCGCTCTGGCTCGTGGCCCCGCATGTGCCCCAGTGGCTCGAGGATCTGCGCAGGCCCGTGCGCTTCGCACCGGGCTGCTACTGGAT
>Ga0307515_10004494_pt1 | contig 28858 bp, 14 predicted proteins | sample 17_EM_MG_FD_194513 | JGI IMG/M metagenome (GOLD analysis project Ga0307515, IMG submission 194513) | Populus trichocarpa ectomycorrhiza microbial communities from riparian zone in the Pacific Northwest, United States - 17_EM | ecosystem: Host-associated > Plants > Roots > Unclassified | place... | reverse complement strand
CGACTTTTATTACGCGAACCTATAAAAACTAGGCTTAAGTAAAGACTTTATACCTAATTCTTTATAGGAGCCCTTATAGAGTTAAACCGTTATATATTACTACGTAAGGGTAAATTACTATTAAATTGCCGTTAGATTGCGGTAAAGTATAATTATATAATTAGAATATCGTTAAGATATCTAGAAACTTTAACTAGCGGTTAAAGTTATCTAATTAGTTGGATTTTTAAATGCCAAGCCCTATTATATAATATTGTTTTAAGCCTTTAGTAATACCCCCCTTTTCTTCTTTTCTATACCTTAAGTGTCCCTTTTATATATATATAGTAACTATAGCGTTATCGGAGCTCCGCCTCTATAGGAGGGGGGGTAGTATTATAGAACCCTACCGCAGGGGCCTCTATAGGAGAGCCCTGTGCTCTTGCGTATACCTTACGTATAGCCTATATTAGCTACGCGTAGGTATATTACCTCCTTACGCCCTTAACCCTTATAATCGATCGCGTAACGTTTTATAGACTCTTTGAATATATACGCTTTATAGCTACTACCTCCGTCCTATAACAGTAAATTAGTAAATAAGACACTAAAAGAGTATAGTTAATATATATAATTTAAAGGTTATCTTATACTAAAAATTTTACGCAGTAATTCTATTAACCTACCTCTTAAGAGAAAAAAAAGTATAATAAGGATTAAACTTTTTAGAAGTAGTAGGCAATAAAGAAATAAGCGGCTTAAAGGTAGAAGCAAGAAGGTAAGCGGTAAAGAAGTATATTAGATCTTACGTAGAGGGCCCTAGATTAAAGCTTTACGGTTGAAATATATACTAGATTTATAACTAATATAATCTTAATTACTAGCTATAAAAGCTCTATTAAGTACCTCTAAGTTAAAAGCCTCTAAGCCAATAGCCTCTAAATTAAAAGCCTCTAAATCTACGGTCTTTAAATTAAATCGGAGCTTTAAATTAGAGCTTTAAATTAAAGCTCTAAATAAAAGCTCTGAATAAAAGGCTTACTAAGCGTAAACCCGGTCAAAATTTTCGTTAGTTTTTACCCCAACGATTTACTTTATCAATCACCACGTGCGTACCTGCGTGCTTCTGTACTACCGGTAGTTCATTTTTCACTTGCACTTGCCCGCTTACAATTGGGACTCCTGTGCGGTCCGCCACGGTCAATGCTTTCTTCTGAGGGCTATGACCATTGCAGGCTGCACAAAGGAGTCCCAATTGTACTTGCGGGCTTATTGTTTGCATGCTTACCTGGTAGCCCAGCTCCGCCACTCGCCTTCCTCTTACGGAAGCAGATCCATTACGCTAGCAATGAACACGACGCATGTTCCCGAGGGACTCCGAGTTGAGGACGTTAGTTCGAATTCTCGCTTGAGCACCCCTTTGGGGGGGGTTGAACTATATAGTCCTCTCTGGCCAAAGGTGCGCTTAAGGGTTGATTATTTTGCGTTCACCGGCTGTCATTAGGTGGTAAACATCTGTTGAGACGGAAATTTTCTTGGTCCCACTAAGATTGGGGAGGATCACCATATATATCGGTGTCCACTAATCATCAACCACCGTGTTATAGTTCTGATCGAGCTTCATTTTCACTTCATAGAATCTTACCAGCAACTACTGAATCTCCACCTCTTTCTCATAAGCTTCTTTTTGTGCATTGAACTAACAAGATGATGAGCGGAGAGCAGAAGTTCAATCTTATCACTCGAAGGCAATCCTTCCTTAGGGCCTCCGACGCAGACTCGTTCAAGGCCCTCTTAGCGAAGAAAGAGAAGCCGAAAATCGTCTGGGGTATGTACACTTCTATATCAAGTTTAGTAGGGTTTAATCTCACCACCGAACAGAAACTGCACCTACAGGAAAACGTGAGCGCAATTCTCCCATGAGGAGTTGAGGTGGCATGTGCTGAGATTACCGGGTATAGCACATATAGGCTATTTTGTCCCATTGACCAAGCTCGCGGATTTCTTGGGAGCGGGACTAGATGTGTGTTCATCATCGATCTCACCTTCTTTAGCTCACAGTTAGTCAATCGCATTGACCCTTTTTTGTTCCTGACTATAGGTCACGGTATGTTATGTCGATGTCTACAGCTTCCTCGTCAATTACATCCACCCCATGGAACAGGTAGCTCATCGGCGAAAATACTACCATTTCCTCATAACCACAGTCCTGGAGACGCTGGGCGTCCCGCTCTCCCAGGTGCATTTTGTGGAGGAATCTAGCTATGCATACAGCAAGGAGTTCATCATCGATTTGCAGAAGATGTGCGCGCTCATGACGCAGCAGGATGCTCGGGATTCGATGGACGAGGTCGCGAACACCACAATGCTCAGCCCAATGCTCTGCGCAGTCCAACAATCGCTGTCAGAGCCATACCTTGACGTGGACATCCAGTTCGGTGGTGAAGACCAGGTAAATGAATAATTCTCCCTCATCTCAAGAGAAAATGAAAGGGAGTTGTTGTATTTGATAACTAATGATTAATATTTTTCTCTCTTACCAGCGGGGTCTCTTCTTACACGCCGAGAAATTCATCCCGCAGCTTGGCTACCGAAAACGCGAGCACCTAATGAACGGTATGGCCGCAGGTCTCGACGGCCTGAAGATGTCCTCCTCAAAACCCCCAAGCACCAAAATCGAGTTCCTCGATGACCCAGATACAGTTCGCTGGAAAATCTCTGAAGTGCCCTGTGAAGAGGGCAATGTCAGCGAGAACGGTGTCTTGGGTATCCTCAGAGACGTTTTGATCCCCATTAGCGAGCTCCGGCTGGAGAGGCTGCAGGGTAAAACTGGCGTGAACCTGGCGGAAGGGCAGGGCGTCATGAGCGACCAACGGCCGTTCATCAGTGACAATGCCCCCGAGGGCACGGTTTTCACCATCGGGGCGAAGGATACAAGCGTGGGCCAGCACTACTCATCCTACGACGAGATCGAGCAGGATTTCGCGCAGAAAAAGCTGCAACCAGCAGCGCTGAAGGCTGCTGTCGCGGACACTTTCAATCGGTTGCTAGCGCCCATCCGCAAGACATATGCAGAGAGCGGAGAGTGGCAGGCGGTGGATAAGCTGGCTTATCCTGACTCCGATTATCTATGTTGATTTGGGGGGTAGAGACGCCAAAATTGAGGAGTTGACTGGAACCCCGGAAGATCCGAGCGTTGGAATTTGAGGTCAGGCTCTTACTAGTGTGGCTGGTAAGAGTGACTAGCAAGGATGGTTGGCAAGGGCGGCTAGGAATGGACTATATAGCCACCATCTCCTACGCAGATACTCGAGCAATGAAAAAAGGCCTTATAACCATATTTTCAACACCGAGCTTTCACCCATCTCCCAGTACTACCTCTTAGGAGGCACCAATAGCCGTGTGAAACATTTAAAGACGTTGTGTAAAGGATCTCTTCCAGATCTTGTCATGCTGAGTACATAAACTGAAGAAACACAACAATGCCGCAAATACCACTCAAGTTACGACTTTCACGACTCCTACTGAAGCGGCATATAGTTTATAACGCAAACCTTTTGGAAGACCTAACCCAATTAAACACCTGCCGTTCATTTCTTCTTCTTTGCCACGGCGGCCTCACGCGAATACCTCTCGCCAACACTGTTCTTCCCCTCCCTCCACTGCGCCAGATACTCCGGCACTTCCGCCACTTTATTATTCTCACCCACCTGCGGCGCTGCAAGGCACTCCCAAACCGGGAACACGCCTGTCCAAACATTGCTTGTCACATCTTCATCCTTCAAGTCCTTCCGATCATCACTCGGCCCACCGACGTTGACTTTCGCGCTCGCACTCACAACCGTGACCTTCAGAACCGACGTCGACAGCGTCTCCACCTTGGTCGGGGGCACGCGCGAGTTGTTCCAACGGCCGGGAACAAGGCCGTCGGTAATGAGGTGCATAGCCCAGTTCTTCTCCGCCTCGTCGGTCACGACGGTGGCGTAGCCATGCACGATGGCAGACCGATAGTTGCAGCTGTGGTTGAAGGGTGTCAAGGCAAGGACGATGCCGTCCAGCACCGTTGCGGAGACGCAGACGGGCAGGCCTTCTGGCTGGGCGGACGGCGAGTCGGGAAGGCGCATGAGACGGGAGGCGCTGTGGCCGTGCAGATAGAGATCGAGGGGTTCGGTGGCGGGGTCGGCGGTTAAGTTAGAGAAGGAGCCCATGTGCCCGATCATGGGCAGGGTGGTTGGAAAGACATCCGTGGAGGGGTCGGAAGGGAGAAAGGAGATGTGGAGGATGGATGTGGTGTTGACGATGGAGTGGATAGTCGCGAAGTCGTAGGCCGAGCGCTCTTTGTGGCGATGGATGGTGCTGCGGACGTGCTTGGGGTAGGCAACGGGTTCGGACATGATGGGGTTAGGTCCGTAAGGAGAGTGGACACGAAGATTAGTAGGTGAGGAATGTGTTGAAAGCGATGGTATATTGGAAAAGACGACGTGATTTTATGTTCTTCTGAAGGAGCGTCAAGATACCTAAGTATTTACAGGCGAAAATGCACCCCCGCCCTTATCCGATAGAGGGGCAGATGATGATCAAAAAGTTCGTGATGATAACAGAGGGGTACTCTGCATTAGCACACTCATCAGCAAAAGTCTAAGGATCCGCGCCGTGCAGGGGAGAGTGCGGCTACTCTGTCTGATGGCGCATCTGCCAACCTACCTAGGTAAGGCTAGATCATACCTTGGGTAAGCCTCGGACAGATTCGGCGATGTACTCCGCTTAGCGCACCATCCGGCAGCCTCAAGCGGGGCGGGAGCATTTGTTTTCAATCGTGCCAGAATTCGTATGGAAACCTGGATTACGAGGGCCATAATGCATCTACTACTGACGTTTGACTTAACCCGCTCATCCAAAGCAATGCAACACGAATGGAACTCATATTATATGTCTATTCTTCGAGCTGTCAACTGCAAGCTGCAGCAACGGTGTTGAAGACAATCGTCTCAACACCAAAGGCTTTAAATCAAAGAGTCTTGGCAAAATGAAGCCGTAGGTTTGATCGATCAATGAGGCTCCAAATCATTACGATAAATCTCAAATTTGCCATATTATCGTCTCAATTGTGATCAGCTTAAGGTGAGGCATTCCTGCCGGCAAGGTCCTTCTTTGCAGAGCGGTATATTGCATAGATTCTATACTGGAGACATTTGTTGATGTTTTGGTGTTCGTGCACGGGTCACATCTATCGGACGCATGGGACAGATTGGCTTCTGGCCAGGACCTACGACGCCCAGATTGATTTCCAAATACTTGACCGCGATGAGGGCGGCAAAGAAGAATACGCCTTCCTTGAGGCTGCAGCACACATATCCCGGCAGAAGGTTGAGCAGTACTACAAGCCTGTAGAAGACAGCGCCGCCTACTACGCTGCCCTGGTGCTTCTTCCTCGAATGAAATGGGCTTAGTTTCACCAAGAATTCGATCACCACGACGAGAGGAAATACTGGCTTGAGGATAACCTAGATATTCTTGGAGATCATGGCATAAAAGGCCCTGCATATGATCTATAGCTATAGGACTATCCCTTCTAATGGTGGTGCCCTACGAGAGTTAGACTGGGCGCGAACACTAGAATCAAAAGTACGCATATGGTCACGGAGCTCTGATCCTATTGATTCTATTGGCTAGCTATTATCGATAACCGTAGGACAAATTCCACCGATAAGGGCGAGTTTGGAATACCTATTCTCACCCAGCCAAAGCCGGCATGTCCGTTCAGGTTGGTGGTCTTCGAGAGCACGCAAGGACCTAAGCAGTACCACTCGTGGCGGCTGATGCGTATCTGTCGTTCTGGAATACTGGTCTAGAGGATACAGATATCCTTTACAGTACTGGAACGACCGCTATAACTCTCGGCCGGATCTCGCCCGCTTCGCCCTCGATATGCTTACAGTCCCGCTTATGCGCACTGAACTCGAACGCGTATTTAGCCCCGTAAAGCTTCTTATTACCGACAATCGCAACCGCCTTAGCGCCGATATTATTGAACCCAGCGAGTGCCTTAAATCCGGGTTGGAATGCCCGACAAAGGTACTTTTGAGTGCAGCGCCAACCCTGAGCTGGATGATGAAGACGATAAGGCTGCAACTGCGGGAAACGGGCAACAAGCTGAAGCTGGAGCTGGGGGAAATACTACTATCGCGGATGAGGTTATAGAGGATGAGGCAATTGAGGATGAGGCAATTGAGGATGAGGCAATTGAGGATGAGGCAATTGATCTATAGGATATAATAGAGACCCTATATGACGCTAGACAAGCTAAAAATAACTTAAGCAGTTACTTTTAGTATGGAGATAATTTAAAATATAGTACTACCTATAAAAAAAAATACCGATAAATACATGGTATGCTATGGAGAAGAGGTAATAAATAGATGGATATCTAGAGGAGAGGTAGGAAAATTAGCTAAATGGCTTCAATAAAAGAAAGGGTTAGCCTTTTAAACTCTTATATACTAATACTAGAAAATATAAAAGTAATATTTATACTAATTTCTAATTTCCTTATTATATATAAAAAGTAGGAGGAATAGACTAAGAAATATAGAAATAGGTTTAAATAAAATATAAAAAAGAAAAAAGGCTAAAAAAACTCTAAAAGGTAAGAGATAGTAGGTGTTTTAAGTCTATACTAGTGCCTATAAAAACTAATACCTACGCTATAAAGTAAGCTAAATTAACTAGATTACTATATTTAAGGATTAATATAATAATAGAAGGTAATAATGCTACTGTATTAATTAAAGGCAAATATATAGTTAACCTCCTATTAAAGGAATTATAAAGTAAGATAATATATAATAGTAAGCAAAACGCTATCTATAAATTATTATAATAATAAATAGATCTAAGATACAGTTTTAAAATAGTAAATTTAATATAGAAATAAAGCTAATAAGTTTATATTAGGTAAAACTTAAGTAGATAGTTATATAGCTATAAGATATGGGCGATTTAGAAGCGACCTAGGGGCGACTCGCCTATAAGGCACGTACGCTACACGTACCTAGGGAAACCCCTTTCTTACCTCGTACTTAGACTCCTCCTTTCCCTTAAGGATTTGTCTATTTATATAATATACTCTATTGTTCTATTAATTAGACTCTTTATCTATATTCTTACCTTCTATCTAAATCCTTACTAATCCCCTTAGAGGGATAGCTGGCTTACTTTTTTTATAATACCTTTAAAAAGAAGATTAACACCTATACCTAACGGTAATACACTAGCTATATAACTATAAAATGCCTTAAAATCTAGTGTAGATAAAACCGCTAGAAGTATACTAATAGAATCTAAGCTACCTTCTAAATTTTGAAATAATTAGATATCTATAAACGCTAAAGACTAGTTTAATTTATATGCCTAGGCTTAAGAGGAAATTAGTAAGGTTACTAGCGTTTTACTAAATAATACTAACCTAAAGGAGCTAGATAAGCTAGCTAAGAAAATAGCTAACTTATAGAGTATTATTAATTTAATATAGCCCTTTTGTTACCTCTTTAGAAAAGAGTATAAGTCGCGTAGCAAACATATATACTAAATAAATCTTAATGCCCTAGTCAAAAGTTTACTACCTAATATTTGCGATACTACTTAATAGTATTTTAACTAGTAGATCGCCGTAGCTAAGAACCTATTTAGGGTTAATAATGCTAACTATAACTATAAGCGACGTATCCACTAAGCTATTAAAGGTCTTATAAAAGAAAAGATAATCGCCAAATTAGTTTATTAAAAGCTAGTACTAAGGATAAAAGTTCTTTACTATAGGATAAGTTTAAGACTATAGTCTGAGGCTAGATAGGAACTATATAGTAAGACGCTTTAATAATACTACTATATACTATATAGCTATTATAGAGAAGAACTAGAAGTTTAATGTCTTTATAGCCCGTATATATAGCTTAGAGGACCGCTTCTTATATACCCCTTTTATTAATCCTAAGTAATAGGTAGACTTTTAGATTTTAGATCTCCTAACCTACCTATAAGCAGAGCTTTTCTGCTAAAATTTAATTAAATAGGTAAGAACCGCTAAGGACCTTTTCGCTAAAATCCGCCGTATAGAGTAATTACTCGATACTATAGAGCTTATAAAAGATCGCGTAGTTAGTAATAGTAAATCCTTACGCTTAAAGCGCGGTTATAATATAGGCCTTATAGAGTTAGGTTTAGGGAATAAAACCTAAAAAGGGTAACGCTTCCTTAAGTAAACTCCTAGAAAGACTGTATAAAAGCTAGATAGTTTAGAGGACCCCTTAAATACTAGTACTATATATATAAGTTAAAAGAGAACTATAGATAGCTATTATAAAGAACACTAGAAGTAGGCTAATAAAGATAAGCTAGGCCAGCTTTAGAAAACCTAAAGCCCTAGTAGCGTATCTCTCTTAATTATAACTAGGGCCTAATCTAGAGGGAGAAAAAAACGTATTAGAGTATATATTATAATAGATAGGCCCTAAGGTAAAGTCCGCCTATATACTTTATGTAATAATGGGTATTAAATAAACCTAATTAATTAAGACGTTATCTATAAGTTTAACCTACCTATATGCTACGCGCTATATTTATATAAGCCTATTATACGTTTCCTTAATAGTAACTAGATAATAATCTAGGATATTTATAATCTAATAGTTACTATTAGCAACTTCTAGAGTACTCCTCGCACTATTAGCTTCTAAGCCTTTTAGGTTAGCTTATTTAATAGTTATAATATAGTTTTTAGATAGGATTAGCTTATAGAAGTAAATTTATTAATTAGTTTTTATTCTAGATAATTTACCTAGGGTACTTTAGACCTTAGGTGTCTCTAAATAGTTACCTTTAATACTTTCCTAGTAGATATTAAGGCCGGCGAAACAGCCTATCTGCTATAGCCAGAAAACTACTTCTTTATACTAGTTATAAATATAATAAAGGGCCTATTATTACTAGTAGCGAGTACCTGTATAGACTACCTAATATTAGTATAGATTGCCTTTATTTAGGGCGGAGGTAATTAAAACCCTAAAACTATTAAGTAGAGCTATATATACTCTTAGTGCGAGCATACTTACGAAATATATATCGGCCGTGCCTATCTCTTTGCTAGCTCCTAGAAGTATATTACTCCGTAATAATTACTTTACCCTCTATAGCCCCTAGCTTACTAGATATATACACAGAAGAGTTTAATATCTTTTTTATCTATTATATAATACTATATATAATACTGCGTATAAAGCCTTTAGGATATAGCGCTATAATTCTATGTATATAAATCCTTTCTAGGCAGCTTAATATGTACTAGTAGCTATGTCTTAGTAGTTTACCCCTTATAACGGTAAAATTCGTCTATAACTTATTAATAAGAATTAGCTAATAGAATTAATAGGGTTAAGGCTTAGTGGCTATACGTATAACCTTAATTCTAGTGTTCTGCACAGACTATCTTCTTTATATACCCTATCGTTGCAAGGGATAAACCTTTAAACTAGAGGTTTACTACTTTATAGTAAATGCTAGGTTGCTAGCAACCATTAGGTAGTATTAAAATGGTAAAAAATATAGTAAAAAACATCCTAACACCTGCCCCTGTCCTTGTAGTCTATTTCTATCCTTTTGCTTACTATTATCCATTTATTAGGAATTTAGTAGAAGTTACCTCCTTCTAGAGATCCTACCACTATTAGCCACTTTCTAGTAGCTATTAATATCCTACTTAGAAATAGGAAAAGCGCCTCTCTTCCTTTCTTTATATAAAAAAGCTTATTTAGGGAAAGAGAAGAGCTTAGTTATCTTTGTATTTCTTTTCTTTCTTCCTAATATAGTTTATATTTTAGTAATAGGTACTTAGGGGTTTATATAGCACTATAGTCCCTAAAGCATCTATCTTCTTCGTCATTCCCTATTGTCTTAGAGAAGGATTTAAAGAAGCCTTTTCCTAGTTTTAGTTAAAAGAAAGCTAATTATAGCATTTTAGGATATATATCCTTAGGGGCTTTAAAAGAAAAGGAGTAGTTTCCTTTAGAGATTCTAGTGTAGTGTTTTCCTTTACATTTGTTCTGTTGCTAGTTATTTTTTTACTACGATTAGGCCCCTGGTGCTCGGACCCCCCTAAGCTTAAACGTCTTATTAGAATTATATTACCGACTTCCCTACCTAACTAATTTACCACTTCTTGTTTAATATGGCTTAGATTAAGGATATCGTATAAGAAGCTCTTATTAAATATAAAAATAGTAAATATTTATCTATTTAAGAGTCTACGCTGGCTTATAACGTCCTAGATTCAATTTTAAGTGATTATTTATATAGGAAGCTTCTATAACGATTTGTATACTAAGAGTAGTAGCAATTAACCCCTACCTAAAATGAGTTGCTTATAAATTGGATCTCTAAATAAAACTTATAAGGACTTATACCTTTATATACACGTATATAAAATATAACTACCTAAACTCCTTACGAAAATAATAATATTAAGCCCCTGAATAAATTAGAGATATATAGGATTTTAAATTATAATCTATATATTAAATCCGTATACAGCTAACTAATAGAGGCTATATAAGCTAAAAAGATATATTATAAACTAAACTTAGGAGTTTTATAGTTTTATAAAGTATATTTAAAACTAGAATAAAATATAGATAAAAGTAGTATTATATTAAAGGTCAATATTAATATAATTATTTTTAGAGACTTTATAAATTGGAAAACTCTTATATAATTACTATAAAATTATAAATAGGCATTTATTATAGAGATTATCTCTATAACTAGTTCCATGATTTATTTAGCCATTACCCTTAGTAAAAAAAGCCTTAAACTACCCGGTTTTAATATAGCAAGGATTCTAATTAATTTTATATAATATCTAAGAATGGCTAAAAAGTAAATTAAATAATATTTATATAGTTTACTATTATTTTCTTACCTAAAGTAAGGCTGTTTAGTAATAAAACCTAACTATTCCCACTTAATAGGACTAAAAGGTACTGTCGGTATACTCGCTTTATCAACGTGCACGAATATCACTTGTAGTGGTACGTATGCGGTATTGAAATTGGTAGTTGTTGTTGTCTAGAAATAGGGGTTTGCTCCAAGGTTAGATTAGCTAGTCTCGCTTTATAGTCTTATAACTACGTTACATAACTAATATTCCAACACTAGAGCAACTCTAAAAAGAAGGCTAATCTACACTCTAAAGCTAAGTCTATTTCTAGACTATTTGTAGTATATACGCAATAGTTAGGGATCCAATTAATACGTAATAGCTTCCACGCTCCTTTTACAGGTCCATAATTATATAACCCGTATTACGGCTTATACAAATGCCTTTAAACTAAAGCCTATAGAATGCTGTATTATAAAGATACTACGCTAAGAAAGGAAAGAAGAAGAAGAGTTATTAGGGGTAGCAGGTTAATATATCGCGAGGGCCGCTACTGTGCTTTGCGAAAGTATTGCGAAAATCAAGATTAAGCGAGCCTCCCCCCGCATGCGCTTGCTTTACAAAAACGCTTCTATAACTACCAAAAATAAGCCTTATTTTATAAAGCTAATAGATAGAACTATAAAATAGATACTACTCTATAATTTTAGATATATAGCAACCTAGTATATAACGTAGTAGTAGAGCTTTAAGGGGTAGTTAGTATTTAGGCTCGAGAAACTTGGAAAGCGTTGTATCTTGGCAGTCTTGGTAACAAAAACCGCGATTTGAACGTTGTACTCAGCCCAACGCTCTACTACCTAAAATTCCACGACCACGTTATTTACTAAGCTGCTACATATTTAAAATTATAAAGCAGTATCTATTTTATAGTCCTATCTACTAGCTTTATAAAATAGGACTTATTTTTAGTAGTTATAGAAGCGTTTTTGTAAAGCAAGCGCATGCGGGGGGAGGCTCGCTTAATCTTGATTTTCGCAATACTTTCGCAAAGCACAGTAAGGCGCTAGTGGTAAGCGAGCTAATAGCAATTTTCTATGCCGGGCATGGAAAATCCTAATTAGTTAGTAGAGGTTAGGGTCCGCAGAATATAACACTAAGCTAAATCTAAGTTCGTTCGTTTAACCCAATCTATAACTTATAGGTTGATTTAGTTCGTATTAATAAGCCGTTAAAGAGCCGCGTAGGGTTTTCCCTTCGTTATAGCATCAGCCAGGTTAGCCTCTCCGTTAATCTATTTTACCTCCGTAATCTATCTCCGTTTATAGGCTTACTAGAGGCACATTACGTTAATTATTAGGCGTTTTTCTTGGGTGGTTCTAAGTCGTACTAGACAGTTATATAAGGACTTAAAGTCAGTACAAAGCATAAGTGGGAGGTTAATTTGTAGGATTTTGTCTACTATAGACTTAATCGCAACGCCGATATTAAAGCCGTGGGCCGTATCGTAGAGTTCAGAAGCTAGTACGCTCTAAGTAACTCTTTTACACTTAACTACGCTCTAATAGACGATATTGGCCTTCTTTATAGTATTAGCTAGTATAATAACGTAGCCAATCTGTAAAGAGAGGTCCTTGTTATTAGCAAACGACGCGTTTATAAATACTAGTAGCTATAGGGTTTTAATATCTAACTTAACGAACTTAAGGCCTCTATTAGCGTTCTCGATTTGCCAGTTTAGATACTTATTTAACTATTTTGCGTCTTTCTTATTAGGGTTAATTACCTAGGCGGTAAAGGATAAATTTAATAAGGCTTTTAGCTAGCAAACTGAAGCGATATATATACCTCTAGCACGTTAGGTAATATACTAGTCCTTTAGGGTTAAGGTTCTTATAGCTCCTCTTAATCCTATACTCATGGCAAGTTTGGTGCTAATTATACTAAGGTTTATATATTATCGTTCCTAAATAAGTGTAATACTCCCGTTAGTTAGTAGCTAAATAACTCTACTATTAAACTTAATAAGCGTATTATTAGTAAGTTATTCCCGTTCCTTAGCCATAAACTTAGCCTTATATAGCTTATTTTGCTCTACATTAATAAAGGTCTTATCTACCAGGAATAGAGTATTATTAGTTTATAGGCCTATAATACTAAAGGGTTCGTTACTCTATAAGAGATAGGGGTTATATATAGACTAGTATATATATAACTGTTAGATATAATGCAAGTAATATATCTTAAACTAGTAGTTACCGGCTTCCGGTACTCTATAAAGTGGTTTTATAACCTTTAAAATGGAGGCCTTATTAATCCTAAGTTGCTTAATTAGCTTATATAGAGGTCGTACATAGAACTCTTAATTTAGTATAGTGGTTAATTATACGTAGGCCTATAAAATATCTTAGAGGTAAAGTTATACCTATAAAAGCTTTATAGCGGCGATATAGAGAATTAGTTATTAGCTAACTTATTAAATGGTTAGTAATTAGGTAAGAACTAGTTCCTTTTCTAAGTCATTATAAGCTTACACGACTAGTTGGGATTTCTTAAAGGCTTTATCAGTTCCCTTGTTTTTAATCTCATTAATAAATTATAAATTAAAGAGTTATACGCCTTATGGTATATTTATAAGTCTTATAATCTTAAAAACTCCCTTCTTAAGTAGACTAGTAAGCTCCCTCTATTAGGGGGCGCTAAATTAAGTACTAAACTAACTGTCATCCTATAGGTAGATGGTAATGTTAGTTATAGCCGTAAGTAGAGGGTATTTGCGAGGGCGTCCTCTACCTCGTTTTGGGGGTTATTACTAAGCTTTAGTAGGTCTCTTTAGGACAGTCTTAGGAAGGACTAACCTAAATAGAGGTTTAGGTGGCAATTCCGGTCCGACAATTTACTCCTATAATTTAGTTGCTTAAAGATAGGGTTTTATAACCATAGATTAAAAGGCTATAGGTCCGCTAGGCAGCTTAATAGTGCATATTTCACCCTTAACAGTAAGTAAGGTAAATAGCCCGTCCTAATAGCCGCTTTAGCTAGTATTTCCTTCTCTCCAGACTAAAACAGGCGAATTTGGTGGAAGATTATAAATTGCATTAGCATTAGGTCTGTTTCGTATATTTAGCGCATTAGTAATTTATTATTTAGCTTATAGCTTCTATATCTCTACTATAGCCTTTTTAATTATAGTAGCGCGTTATATAACTATAGGGGATAGTATATTAGATTTAACTATTCGGGGGTAGGCTTTAAAGACTAGAAGTGTGGGAACTAGTCCTTTAGGGCCAGCTAAATCGTTAATTGCTTTAAACGCCATTTAAAGTCCCATCTCCTTATTAATTTTAGGGATTTTAGTTATAATAATCTAGTAGGCTTGCTGTAATAGACTATAGTAGCGCTCTACTATTCTAATTAAGTTATATACTTTAACCGGTACTCCCTTTATACTAATTCCTATAATAGTGGCGTATTACTTAAATTCCTTGCTAATAAAGTTCTTTTTAGTGTTATAGGTAATTAGGTCTAGTGGCCCTAAGTAGGTATTAATCTAGTATATCTATAAAACGTCCTATATATATTTAGCGCTAATATCTTATAGCTATTTACCAGCTTAAAATCGCGTTCCTTTATTAATAACGTATAGGAGGGGTAATCCGCTAATATACATAATGTCAACAATGATATTATAGTTAAAATTAACGTTGTCTTATAGGGTAAAGCGGAATCTACCTAGTGATTTACTAAACTTTTAACAGTAGTAGTAGAACTTAGTTAGTTGCTTAATGGCCATTCTATTAGTTTTATAGCCAGTATAGTAGAGTAGCTTTTATAATTTCTTAACTAAGGGATATCCAAATCAACAATATAGGCGCCGTAGCTCTACATCTGTTAAGTAGCAAGGGTTCGCGTTAAAGGATTTAGACAAATATAACTATAGTAATAAGCTCTATAAGAGAAATGGGTAGCCAAACCGTCGCACTACTAGCACTTTTTTAGTATGAGTAATGACAACGTTTCTAAGGTTATTATAGTAGATTTAGAGTCTATTCATATCCGCTAAATAGAGTAAGAAGGGGGTATCCGTATAAATAATATAAAACTGTATCTTGCCTATAGGGGTAATAACATTAGCAGTTCTAATAGAGGTAGTAATTCTAATGCCGAACTGCACGTTAACTTATCCTTTAGTTAAGGTATTAAGTCTTACGGATTAGTCCGCGTTCTATAATGCCTAGAATTGTCTATAACTAGCTATAAACTTCTTTAGCGCACTAGTATTAATTATAATTCCTATAAATACCGTAGAAGTATAGCGTAAAGCGGCGGTTATTATGTTGTAGTTAAACGGGTTAGTTTCTATAGTAGGTTCCGTAGAAGTTACAGTAAGTAAGTAAGCGCAAGCCTTATTAGCTAGTTCTACGCTTATAGAGGCTGCTTTATCTATAGTAAGAGTCCTAAATAATATAAGGTAGTAGCCGTTAGGGTCTTCTAATTCTTCCTCGCTATTATAGTTATTAGTATTTTTATTTACGTCTATATCTAGCACAAGAGCTTTAAAAGTCTTATTGCACTCATTATTATCGTCTTCTTTATAGTAAACAGTGTATTATCTAAAGCGTTCTTTAAAGTTACCGTTACGGCCCTTATTGTTATTAAAACGTCTTTTATACTTATCTCTAGAACGGTTCCGCTCCTCCTCTATATATTTCTATAAGCGGTAGCTCTCCTTTTAGCAAATGTAGTACTTAGCCTTTAGGGTTCTAATGGCGTTTTGTCTATAGGAGCGGGTTTAGTTACGGTCGTTACGGATATTACGGCGGTATATACAATCTGTAAAGTAGGCTCCTTAAGATAGTCTTATTAGGGCCTAGGGGGGGTATTTCTTCTCCCATATAACTATAGAAGATTATAACTTGCTAATTAACTAGGAGAGGTCTTTAGGAGGATTAGAAATGGCAATACGGCATACTAGTACTTCTTAGCAAGCGGTAACTAGCTTATTTATAAGGAAGAGGTCTATACGGAACTCTAGGTGTAATCTATAGCGATATTTTAAGAGCTTATTAACAAGTAGTTAGAAACTTTAATAGATTTGCTTATTAAGGTTCTCATTAATAATTCCTTAGAAATTAGTGGCGTTCCATTTAGTAAGGTTTCTCTAATAGTACTCTAGTCCTTTAAGAAGTAACGCATGTGGTTATATACCTTAGTAAATAATCTAGTTAAAAGGCTGCTATTGTAGTAGTAATCCTAAGTAAGTCCCTTTAGTATAGTTAGGAATATAGTTATATAGCCTTTAGGAGGTAGACCAGCTCTCTTGCAGATATTATAGAAGATAGTTAACTTAAAGTTAAAGCTATCACTTACTCTATCGTACTTCTGGCCGTCTATATAAATCTTAGCAATAGTAACTGCCTCTTTACTATACATAAGTAGGTGTATAGTAGGGTTAGTATTAGTAGTACTAGGATAAAGATACTAGGCAGGAGGAGGATTAGGTAGGGTAGAAGCGGTTATTAGAGGGAGGGTAAATATAGTTGCCGCAGGCAATAATTATTAATTCTGTGTCTATAGGAGTTAAGTAAGGAGGGTAAGCAGTTAATCTTAGGTAGAGGTAGGTACAGCTTACTATTAGGTAGCGGTTAGTGCAGTTTACTAGGGTATAGATACAATAGCTGGTTAGGGTGTTATAGGGGTAGGTATTTACGTTCTAGGTATTATAGCTATAGCTATAGGCTAAATTACAGGCGTTAGAGGTAGTGGGGGTAGTTAATAGTTTACGGGCGTCGGCACTGTATAGGAAGGTAGTAGGCTATAAGAGGGGGTTATAGGAACTAAAGAGGCTATAACTAATAGGGGTATAGCTTAATTCGATATAAGAGCTGTTTATATAAAGTTAAGTTATTCTTATAATGCCACTATAATTATAGGACTGACTTCCTTAAGAGCTTCTGTAATTTCCTTATCTGTCCATTTATAAGGTTCTTCCTCTTAGAGGAGGTTAAATAGTGCTTCTAAGATTAAATATCTGCTATTGTGCTTTCCCACATATACTCCTCTCTTGAGTAGATAAGTGCGTAACTTTACTCTTATATTAATTTGTCAGATAGTTTATATAGAGCTATTTATTAATAAAATGGGTTAATTAATTAATGATTTTAATCTTATCTTAATCGTTAGTCGACCTAGGGCCCCTAGACTTAGACGAAGATATTTATAATACACGTGACCCGTATATATAACTCGTGTATATCCTACGCCTCTAAGAATATAGATTATCTAACACACCCCCTTAGCTTTAAGCTCTTTAAGGTTAAAGCTAACTACCTTCTTATATCCGTTAATGCGTTAATTAAACTATAATCTTATCTAAATCCTTCCATCTCGCTCTAATATTCTCCCTTAGGTCCTCCAGTTACTTCTCCTTATTTAGCTACTCCTTAATATCTACCATTCCAATTATATTAACGAAGCTCTTAAACCTCTACTTAGGTAGGGCCTTTATAAGTCCATTAGTAATTATCTCCTTCGTCGCTTTTTATTAAAATAGTACTTATCTTATTACGTATTCTTAACGCAACTAGTATTAATAGATATTAACGTGTCGGAGCTTCGTAATTAGCTTTGCCATATCTTCTATAATTAGTTAAAGTGTCTAGATATTATCGCAGTTAATAATTAAAGGCTTATTTAGGTATAACGTTATTGCTTTAAATAGCCTACTAATAAAGATAGCTTCCTTTACTGTCTATAATAGGGCTAATAACTTAGCTTCTGTACTTAACGTTATAACTATACCCTACTTATTTGCTCTCTAGGCAATTAGTCCCCTAAATAGCTTTATAATATATCCTTATAAGCTCTTTCTACTAACGGAATTATCCGTAAATAATGCGTCGCTAGTATAAATAAATAATTGCGCTTTACTTCTACCGTCTCCATCGTCTCGTCCTTAGTCGCGTATTCCTTTATCTCTCCCTCTACTATTTATTCCTTCCTTATCTCCTCCATAGTAGATTACTCTACTCCTTATACTATATAGGTACTAGATAACTCTATCTACCGCTTAATAGTGCTCTTAGCTTAGGTCCTAATTAAACCTTACTAGCTATAATACTGCAAAGGCAATATCCGGACGCGTTATAGTTGTTAGATAATCTATATTCTCGGAGGCGTAGGACATACACGAGTTACGTGCACGGGTTACGTGCATTGTAAATATCTTTGTCTAGGCCTAGGGGCCCTAGGTCAAGACACGATTAAGGTTATTAATTAATTAACCCATTTTATTAATGAATAGCTCTATATAAACTATCTGACAGTTATAAGCCTGGTCCGCCGACATAAGAAGCTATTCAGCTATTACTTAATTATTTAAAGAAATTCTACCTTATAGTTAGACTCTGACACCTCATTATCACAAAACGACCCTGATCGAAATCCTACCTCAATTGTCACAGGACGAGATTCCACGAGATTCCACAAGATTCCACCTCAATCGTCAAAGGACGATCCTGATGATAAGGACGATCCTAATGACAAGGACGATCCTGACAACAAAATACCATCTCAATTCCCCCTTTGCCTATTAGTTAAATAACTCTACTAACTACCTTATTAAACACGATCATCCTTAACAAGCTAGAAGACTGGGAATAATAGCTATAGCAACTCCGAGCCCTTATAGATTAGCAAATTTGGGCCTACGTTAACCCAACTACAGAAGCACCTTAAGAAGGTCTATTTAAAAAACTACCTTATCTAAAGGTTATAGATTTTAATAAGGATGCAACCTTATATATATAGCTCTTGTTAAATTAATAGAAAGCGTACAAGAATAGTAGACGATACTATAACTAGGATATAAAGTACTTCCTAAAATAGGAAGAGTATCTGCAATAGATACGCACCCAGATTATAACCATAGTATTAATTTAGAAGAAGCTACTGCTTAACCCTTCCTTAACAGTTAAAGAATGGCTATCCGAATTAAAGGAGAACACAGAACCTACCTCGTTATTTATTAGAAAAAAAATATAACACTAGTATATAGAAGCCCTTAAGGGGTTTAAATACTTATTAAAATTAAATTAGTAGTTAGATTAATAGGAACACGTAATAGTACTAGGAGAGAAGTATAAGATCCCTTAAATATCCAATAGAATCTAGCTTTAAGATTTAGTAAAAGTTATTTAACCTTTTAACAACGCCTACTATATAAAGTATACTACTGAGTTAAATAACCCACAGAAGTTAAAATCTTCTAAATACCGCAGAGTAGTAAAAGAGCTATAAGAAGGACTTAAAACACCCTTAAAGAAAGCTAATACTACTATAAAAGGGAGTACCTTTAATGCAGACTTTATAGAGTAAGCTATTAAGGATTACTCTAATACTACTAAAGGTTTACGAAGAGGAAGAGCCTTAGTATATAATAGACGCTTAAAGAGAGCTGGGATATTAGTAGATAAGGAGACGTCCTATAAGAAGCTAACGCCTAAGTGCTTAGTGTGCGGTATATAAGGATACTCCCTTTAGGACTATTAGTATTTATTTAAAGATAAAAAACCTAAAGGAGTTATAATTAGAGATATACGCATTAATAGGGCACTAAAGAAGGTAGAAAAAAAATAAGGATTTTACTAACTAAGTTATAAAGATTAAACTTAAAGAATAAAAAGATGAGGCTTAATAATAATAGGATAAGAGTTAGGAAGTTAAAATTAAGAGAGAAGCTAATGCAATATTTCTAGAATTGTTTTATACTGGTTAACTCTATCCACTAAAGCTATTAACTATTCTTAACTTAGGAACCATTCTCTATATCTTTAATAACCTATCTTATTTTTATAACTTTAGGAAAGTTTTAAAATACAAATATATTATCGCCGGCAGCTTAGAAGTACCTATACTAGGCCACGGCAATATTATTATCTAAGTTATAAAACTAGACAAGAGTAAGGGAATTCTATATCTTAAGGACGTTGCCTTTTATACGGACTTTAATACAAACCTTATATTGTTCCGTCTACTTTAAAAATAAGGGTACTACTAGAATAATAAAGAAGATAATAATCTTTTAGTTCGGAAGGACGATATAATCCTATATTAAATAGAAGAATATTATAGATAATAGACTATCGAATACGTCTAACTAGAAAGTTAATTAGCGTTTAATATAAGCCGACTACTACGCTAAAGGAAGCGCAGAGCATTATTAAGAGACGCTCGTCTAGATTTAAAAGGAGATGTATATTTATAGTATCTGCGTCTAGGTTATCTAGGACCTATAAGCCTTTATTATTTAGGTTTTAACGCCTTAGGAGTTAAGCTTTAAGGCCTAAAGATAACGGAATATTAATATTGCAGTCTCGCCAAAATTAAGCATTAGGTCTTAAGGTTCTTAAAACAGAATATTAATAAACCTTATCTTAACCTCTATATTAACTAGACTAACCTTAAGGAAGCGCATACTAGATTTATACAAGTTATATTTATCTATAATACCTTCTTAAAAAGAACCTTTCTATATTTTATAATAACGTATAGTAAAGAGAAGAAGATACTATAAGTACTTAAAGATTTTACCTAATAGATTCGTCTAAGGTATAACCTTAAGGTTAATACTATTAGATTAGATTACAAGCTAGGGAGAAGAAGAACCCTTAAATAGCTATAAACTTAAGGAATTATATTTAAGCCTTCGGCGCTATATACCTAAGCTTAAAACGGTACTACTAAATACTTAGGGGGTGTAATTATTGAGAGATTATAAGTAATAAGAATTGCTACTAATCTACTACACGACTTATAGAACGAGATTGTTAACTATATAGTCTACCTTTAAGATTAAACGCTATAAGAAAGTAATAGATGGAAATTACTATATAAGAGGTTCTATACCTTCCTAGCTAATAGGAGATTAAGAAAACTATAACTAGCGTACCTAAAAGCCTACGGATATAGGGCGTACGCGATAACATTAGACGCCTAGCTAAAGAAGAAAAGGCTAAGCAAGCTAGATCCGCGAGCCCATATTAGCTACCTTATCGGCTATAACTCTACTAATATTTATAGGATCTAGATCCTATATAAGGGTATTATTATCTCTACTAGGGGCATTATCTTTAATAAAAAGACGTTCTTTAACGGTAAGTAAATAGACATCTTAAAGGATCTATACGCCGAATTAGATACGCTAATTAAGAAGATTTAACTCCCTAATACCTAGACTAAGAATAAGGTCCTTCTAGAAGACAAAAAAAAAAAATTTAAACTATTAATTTAAGAGGAAGACAATAATAATATTAATAAGCCAGTTTAAACCTTTAATAAGTTAGCAGATCTTAAGCTTATAAGAGCTCTTAAAGATGCGTACTATATACTACCTCTAATAAAAGAAGACAAAGAATCTTTATATGCCTTTTACGTTAAATATCCTATAAAGTTAGATATATAAGGTACTAATTAAGACGTCGCTTATTAAGTAGGAGATGCGTTTAATACTTAGGGGGTATCTAACAACTTAGTTAAAGACTCGTTTAAGGAAGCCAGCAATAATAGGTTTAAAGACTTTATTACTAAAAAGATTACTTTAGCCTATTATAGCGCCTTCTTAGTAGAAAGGAAGTTTAACCTTAATAGCTGACTTAATAATAGTAAGCTAAAATTAGGTAGAATATATAATGTTAGATTATATAGAAAGAACTTACCTCCGCTACCTTAGTTAATCCGCAATCTAAATATATATCCTCTTTAAGATTAGTTCTAAGAAGCTTAATAAGCCTACCTCTAATCTTATTATTAAATAAGGTTATTTTAAGAAACAGATAAAAAGTATGCAAAGGGATAATAGGTCCTTAGCTTAATATAGGTGTTTATCTATAAGACGGATAAGTATAGATTCCTTTAGAAATATAAGGCACGCTTAGTAGTATATAGAAATTAATAGGCCCCAGAAGACCTATCTACGAGAGCTATTATATTAGCTAGTATAACCTTCCGAACCCTTACAGCGATCACCGTAAAATTTAACCTAGAGATGATATAGATAGATATAGTTAATATATTTATCTATTGCGATTTTAACGAAGTTGTTTATATAAAGCTACCGCTAGGGTTTAATAAAGGAAAGACAGATAAAGTATTACGCTTAAGAAAAGCCCTATACGGACTATAACGATTACTACTATTATAGTAGAAGAATCTCACGAGCTTATTAAACGAATTAGGTTTTAAAGAAGTACCCTAAAAGCCGTGTGTTATGCTAAAAGGTAAAATAGTCGTCTTCTTCTATGTTAATGATATTATCTTCTGCTACAAAAAGATAGATAAGAAGAAAGCTTAAGAAGTAATTAAGGAGCTGAGTAAGAAATACTAGATAAGTACCCTTAGCGAGCTAAAATGGTTCCTAGGAATCTACGTGCTATATAATTATAGCTAAAGGTTTCTGTGGCTATCCTAGGAAGCCTATATTAAGAAGATAGCTAATTAGTATAAGATAGATCTTAGAGGGTGTCTTTTAGACACTCCTATAGCAGAATTGGAACTCCTCCCTACCGATTACCGTATAATCCATTTAACGCGTCCGTCCCCTAATACAGACCTATTAGTCCATCCTATATCCCTACTAGCTTCTATAATGCTATATTAGAGAAAACTAGGTTTAGTACTCTATATAGCTACTATAACGCGTCCGGATATTGCCTTTACAGTATTATAGCTAGTAAGGTTTAATCAAGACCTAAGCTAAAAGCATTATTAAGCGGTAGACAGAGTTATCTAGTATCTATATAGCATAAAGAGTAGAGCAATCTACTATGGAGGAGATAAGAAAGGAACGAATGGTAAAGAGAGAGATAAAGGAATACGCGACTAAGGACGAGACGACGGAGACGGTAGAAGTAAAGCGCAATTATTTGTCTATATTAGCGACGCATTATTTACAAATAACTCTATTAATAGAAAGAGCTTATAAGGATATATTATAAAGCTATTTAGGAGGCCGATTACCTAGAGAGTAAATAAGTAGGGTACGGTTATAATGTCGAGCATAGAAGCCAAGCTGTTAGCCCTATTACAGACAGTAAAGGAAGCTATCTTTATTAGTAGGCTACTTAAAGTAATAACGTTAAGGCTAAATAAGCCCTTAATTATTAACTGCGATAACACCTAGACGCTCTAACTAATTATAGAAAATATGGTAAAGCTAATTATAAAGCTCTAATATATTAACATCTATTAATACTAGCTACGTTAGAAATACGCAAAGAGATAAGTATAATTTTGATAGACAGTAATAAAGAAGATAATTGTTGATGGACTTATAAAGGCCCTGCCAAAGTAGAGGTTTAAGAGCTTCGTTAATATAATTAGAATAGTGGATATTAAGGAGCAGCTAAATAAGGAGAAGTAACTAAAGGACTTAGGGGAGAATATTAAAGCGAGACGGAAGGATTTAGATAAGATTATAGTTTAATTAACGCATTAACGGACACGAGAAGGTGGCTAGCTTCGTCCTTAACCAGGTTAAAGCTAAGGGGGTATATTAGATAATCTGTATTCTTAGAGGCGTAGGACGTGCATAAGTTACGTGTATGGGTTATGTATATTGTAAATATCTTTATTTAAGCCCAGGGGCCCTAGGTTAAGACACGATTAAGGTTATTAATTAATTAACCTATTTTATTAATAAATAGCTCTATATAAACTATCTAACAATAGTGGCTGCATAGAGTACTAAACCTGGTTTTCTCTAATATAGTATTGTAGAAGCTAGTAGGGATATAGGATAGACTAATAGGTCTATATTAAGGGACGGACGCGTTAAACAGATTATACGGTAATTAGTAGGGAGGAGTTCTAATTCTACTATAGGAGTATTTAAAAGACGCCCTCTAAGATCTATCTTATACTAGTTAGCTATCTTCTTAATATAGGCTTTCTAGGATAGCTATAGGAGCCTCTAGCTATAATTATATAGTATATAAATTCCTAGGAACTATTTTAGCTTACCAAGGATACTTATCTAGTATTCCTTACTCAGCTCCTTAATTGCTTCTTAAGCTTTCTTTTTATCTATCTTTTAGTAGTAGAAGATAATATCATTAACGTAGAAGAAGACAATTATTTTACCTTTTAGTATAATATATGGCTCTTAGGGTACTTCTTTAAAACCTAATTCGTTTAATAAGCTCGTGAGATTCTTTTACTATAATAGTGGTAATCATTATAGTCTATATAGGGCTTTTCTTAAGCGTAGTACTTTATCTATCTTTCCTTTATTAAATTCTAGCGGTAGCTTTATATAGATAATCTTATTAAGATTATAATAGATTAACGCATTAACTGCATCTATCTATATTATCTTTAGGTTAAATTTTATAGTGATCGCTATAAGGGTTTGGAAGGTTATACTAGCTAATATAGTAGCTTTCGTAGGTAGGTCTCCTAGGGCCTATTAATTTCCGCAGACTACTAAGCATACCTTACATTTCTAGAAAAATCTATACTTATCTATCTTATAGACGAACACCTATATTAAGCTAAGGACCTACTATCCCTTTGCGTACTTCTTATCTATTTCTTAAAACAACCTTATTTAATAATAAGATTAGAGATAGGCTTATTAAGCCTCTTAGAACTAATCTTAAAGAGGGTATATATTAAGGTCCTTAATTAGCTAAGGTGGCGGAGGTAAGTTCTTTCTATATAATCTAATATTATATATTCTGCCTAATTTTAGCTTACTATTATTAAGTCAACTATTAAGGTTAAATTTCCTTCCTACTACGAAGGCGCCATAATAGGCTAAGGTAACCCTTTTAGTAATAAAGTCTTTAAACCTATTATTACAGGCTTCCTTAAATAAGTCTTTAACTAAGTTATTAAATACCCCCTAAGTATAAAACCCGTCTCCTATTTATTAACTAATGTCCTAATTAGTATTTTATATATCTAACTTTATAGAATACTTAACGTAAAAGGCATATAGAGATTCTTTATCTTCTTTTATTAGAGGTGGCGTATAATATGTATCTTTAAGGGCTCTTATAAGCTTAAGATTAGCTAACTTATTAAAGGTTTAAGTTAGCTTATTATCGGCGTTGTCGTCTTCCTCTTAAATTAACGGTTTAAATACTTCTTTATTATCTTCTAGAAGAACCTTATTCTTAGTTAGGGTATTAGGGAGTTAAATCTTCTTAATTAGCGTATCTAATTTGGCGTATAGATCCTTTAAGATATCCGTTTACTTACTATTAAAGAATATCTTTTTATTAAAGATAACGTCCCTTATAGAGATAATAATACCCTTATATAGAATCTAGATCTTATAGATATTGGTAGAGTTATAGCTAATAAGGTAGCTAATATGGGCTTACAGATCTAGCTTACTTAGCCTTTTCTTCTTTAGCTAGGCATCCGACGTTATCGCGTACGCTCTATAGCCGTAGGCTTTTAGGTACGCCAGTTGCGGTCTTTTTAATCTACTATTAGCTAGGAAGGTATAGAACCTCTTATATAGCAATTTCCATCCATTACTTTCCCGTAGCATTTAATCTTAAAGGTAAACTATATAGTTAACTATCTCATTCTATAGATTATGTAGTAGATTAGCAGCAATTCTTATTACTTATACCCTCTTAATAATTATACCCCCTAAGCGTTTGGCGGTACTATTTTAAGCTTAGGTATATAGCGCTAAAGGCTTAAATATAATCCCTTAAGTCCGTAACTATTTAGGGGTTCTTCTTCTCCTTAGCTTGTTATCTAATCTAATAGTATTAACTTTAAGGTTATACCTTAGACGAATCTACTAGGTAAAATCTTTAAGCACTTATAGTATCTCCTTCTCCTTACCATGCGTCATTATAAAATATAGGAAGGATCTTTTTAAGTATATATTATAGATAAGCATAACTTAACGTAGTCTGCGGGCATGTGGCCATTGCGGGCATGTGGCCACCCCACCAAAATCACCAAAAAACCCAAAAAACCGCCCTTTAATATTTTAACAACGGCTTAATAATAAATTATAAAAATTTATAATTAGACTCTTATACTTACTTTAAGACCTCTATTAAAGTTTTAAAGTAATTTAATAAGTAGTTCTGAAGATATTATAATTTAGCTTTTAAATTTAAGCCTAATTATTATATCTTAAGAACTACTTATTAAATTACTTTAAAACTTTAATAGAGGTCTTAAAGTAAGTATAAGAGTCTAATTATAAATTTTTATAATTTATTATTAAGCCGTTGTTAAAATATTAAAGGGCGGTTTTTTGGGTTTTTTGGTGATTTTGGTGGGGTGGCCACATGCCCGCAATGGCCACATGCCCGCAGACTACGTTATACAAATCCGGTATATACTTTCTTAAGGTTAGTCTAGTTAATATAGAGGTTAAGATAAGGTTTATTAATTTTTTATTTTAAAACCCTTTGTAAGACCTAACGCTTAATTTTAGCAAGACTGCAGTGTTAATATTCCGTCGTCTTAGGGCCTTAAAGCTTAACTTTTAGGGCATTAATACCTAAATAATAAAGGCTTATAGGTCCTAAATAATTTAGATATAGATACTATAATTAGATATTACCTTTTATATCTAGACAAATGTCTCTTAATAATACTCTACGCTTCTATTAGTGGCGTAGCAGTCGGCTTATATTAAACGCTAATAGACTTCCTAGTTAGACGTACTTAATAGTCTATTATTTATAACGTTCTTCCATTTAATATAGGATTATATTATCCTTCCGAACTAAAAGGTTATTATCTCCTTTATTATCCTAGTAGTACCCTTATTTTTAAAGTAGACGGAATAATACTAAATTTATATTAAAGTCCGTATAAAAGGCAATGTCCTTAAGTTATAGGGTTCCCTTGCTCTTATCTAGTTTTATAACCTAGATAGTAATGTCGCTATAGCCTAGTATAGGCACTTCTAAGCTATTGGCGATAATATATTTGTATCTTAGAGCTTTCCTAAAGTTATAAAAATAAGGTAGGTTATTAAAGATATAAAAAGTAGTTCCTAAGTTAAGAATAGTTAATAGCTTTAGTAAATAGAGTTAACTAGTATAAAATAATTCTAGGAATATCGCATTAGCTTCTCCCTTAATCTTAACTTCCTAACTCTTATCCTGTTATTATTAAGCCTTATCTTTTTATTCTTTAAGTTTAATCTTTATAACTTAATTAGCGAGATCCTTATTCTTTTCTACCTTCTTTAGTGCCCTATTAATGCGTACATCTCTAATTATAACTTTTTTAGGTCTTTTATCTTTAAATAAACACTAATAGTTCTAAAGGGAGTGTCCTTATATACCGCACGCTAAGCACTTAGGTATTAGCTTCTTATAGAACGTCTTCTTATCTACTAGTATCCTAGCTCTCTTTAAGCGTCTATTATATATTAAGGCTCTTCCTCTTTATAAATCTTTAGTAGTATTAGAGTAATCCTTAATAGCTTGCTCTACGAAGTTTATATTAAAGGTACTCCCTCTTATAGTAATATTGGCTTTCTTTAAGGGTATTCTAAGTCCTTCTTATAGTTCCTTTACTACTCTACGGTATTTAGAAGATCTTAACTTCTAAGGGTTATTTAACTCAGTAGTATACTTTATATAGTAGGTGTTACTAAAAGGTTAAATAATCTCTGCTAGATTTTAAAGCTAGATTCTATCTAATATTTAAGGGATCTTATACTTCTCTTCTAGTAATATTACGTGTTCCTATTAATCTAGCTACTAATTTAATTTTAATAAGTGTTTAAACCCCTTAAGAGCTTCCGTATACTAGTGTTATATCTTCTTTCTAATAAATAATAAGGTAGGTTTAATATTCTCCTTTAACCAAGATAGCTATTCCTTAACTATAAGAGAAGGGTTAAGCAGTAGCTTCTTCTAAATTAATACTGTAGTTATAATCTAGGTGCCGATCTGTTGAAGATAATCTTCCTATTTTAGGAAATACTTTATATCCTAGTCGTAGTATTATCTACTATTATTGTACGCTTTCTACTAATTTATTAACAGCTTTAAGTATAAGGTTATGTTCTTATTAAAATCTATAACTTCTAAATAGGCTAGTTCTTATAGTAGACCTCGTTAAAGTGCTTCCTTATCTAGGTTAATATAGGCCCAAATTTGTTTATCTATAAGGGCTTATAGTTGCCAGATCTATTACTCCCAGTTATTTAGCTTATTAAGGATAATTATAGTAGACGAACTTAACGGTAGAGTTATTTAACTAATAGGCGAAGGAGAAATTAAGATGAGATTTTTTTAACAGGATCGTCCTTGTCGTTAGGATTGTCCTTATGACGATTAAGGTGGAATCTCGTAGAATCTTGTGGAATCTCGTGGAATCTCGTGTTAGAACCGTCCTGTGACAATTAAGGTAGGATTTCTATTAGAGTCTACGTCCTTAACGATGAGGTATTAGAGTCTAATAATAAGGTAGAATTTCTTTAAATAATTAAGTAATAGCTGAATAGCTTCTTATATTAGTGGACCGGGCTTATAACTATCAGATAGTTTATATAGAGCTATTTATTAATAAAAGGGTTAATCCATTAATTGATCTGTATTGTGTATTAATCGTTGTCCTAACCTGGAGCTCTAAGCTTAGATGAAGATATTTATAATACACGTAACTTATACACGTGACTTGTATATATCCTACGCCACAGAGAATACAGATTATCTAACAATAAGCTTATAGTATTAGTAGCCGATATATATAACCGTACTAAGGTAGTTAGCTCGTAACCCTTCTGGGTGGCTAACTTTATAGGTTATAACCTTATCCTTAAATACCCTTAGCTTATAGAAGTAGATCCTAAGATACGCTTTAAAATAGGAGCCTTTAAATAGTAGAATAATAAAGATTTGGAAGGGCGTATATTACTAATAAGCCTAAAGGACATTTTAGAGAACGTAGCCC
>Ga0307515_10004493_pt1 | contig 28863 bp, 2 predicted proteins | sample 17_EM_MG_FD_194513 | JGI IMG/M metagenome (GOLD analysis project Ga0307515, IMG submission 194513) | Populus trichocarpa ectomycorrhiza microbial communities from riparian zone in the Pacific Northwest, United States - 17_EM | ecosystem: Host-associated > Plants > Roots > Unclassified | place... | reverse complement strand
TAATTATATTCTAAGAATTACTATAAGGAAGGAACTATCTAGGTAGGGACTAAGGGTCCTTAAATACACAACCGTACTCCTATAAAATCCTTCTTATACGTAATATACGTATACTCTATCTACTCTGTTATAGATTATATAGATCACATAGATTATATAGATCATATCACGTGACCTTAGTTACCATTCCTCGTTATATAGCTCTATCGGCTCCATCCTAGACCGTGCTTGTATTAACTAACTAGCTTCTTCCGTCTCTTCTCCAAGTAGTCGTAATATTGTACTTAAAGCGTCCGTAATATTAAGTAGGTAAAGTTGCTAGGGGTATAAAGACTTAGGTGGCGTTATATATAGTAAAGAGGTATCTAGCGTTGTTATGAATATGCTTATTAAGCTAAGATTATAGATATTTAATTATGCCTTCTTTTTTAGTAACTATAGCAATTAGTAAAATTTTATTCTTCTTTAACTGTTAAATATTATGTTTAGATATGTAGAGGTTATCTTTAGTTTTTTAATATATGTTATTAGTAAACGCCTTATAAGCTTATAGGTCTTAGATAATATCGCAATCTTAAGCAGTATATATTTTAGCTTGTATAAGCTTTAGGTAGTAGTTCTATAAAAGGCAGTAATATTTATTAGGGTCTCGTGCTACTATTTTTATAAACGTCTTAGCGTCTTATATTTTAATTTTAATAGGCGGTAGCCCTTCTATTTGCTTGTCCGTAGGTATATAAAAAATAAAAAATAAAAAATTATCGGTATGTATTTCCTTAAGGGTTAGGGCTAATAAATTAAATTCTCCTAGGATTAATTGGCGTTGTAGGTTAAGGATAGGTATTAGATTATTCTTTAGGTTTAATATAGTAGCTAGTAAAGAATATTATCTTACTATTATAGGTTCCTTAGAAGTATAAAGTAAGGTAATTTATAGATACGCTACTTCTAGCAGCACCTATAGTATTATAAAGACGTAGAATTGGTTATAGGCTAAGCGTTAGTAATAAAAAGGCGTAACGTAATATTATGGAACGAGGGTAGTAGCTATAGAGCGTATATATTTAAGGAGTCTATAAGACGTTACGCGATCGATCGTAAGGGTTAAGGGCGTAACGAGGTAATATACCTACGCGTAGCTGATATAAGCTATACGCGAGGTATATATAAGAGCACGGGGCTCTCCTATAGTGGCCCCTGCGGTAGGGTTCCGTAACACTAGTTAGATGTATTTAATAGTCTATTATCTGTAATATTCTTCTATTAAATATAGGATTATATTATCCTTCCAAACTAGAAGATTATTATCTCCTTTATTATTTTAGTAGTATTTTATTTTTAACGTAGACAGAACAATACTAGATTTATATTAAAGTCTATATAAAAGGCAACGTCCTTAAAATATAGGATTCCCTTACTCTTATCTGGTTTTATAACTTAGATAGTAATATTACTATAGCCTAGTATAGGCACTTCTAAGCTACTAGCGATAATATATTTATATCTTAAAGCTTTCCTAAAGTTATAGAAATAAAAGAGGTTATTAAAGATATAGAGAGTAGTTCTTAAGTTAAGAATAGTTAATAGCTTTAGTAAATAGAGTTAACTGGTATAAAACGTTTCTAGAAATATTATATTAGCTTCTCCCTTAATCTTAACTTCCTAACTCTTATCCCGTCGTTATTAAGCCTTATCTCCTCATTTTTTAAGTCTAAGCTTCGCAACTTAGTGCGATTCTTATTCTTTTTTACCTTCTTTAGTGCCCTTTTAATGCGAGCATCTCCGATTATAACTCCTATAGGTCTCTTATCTTTAAATAAACACTAATAGTCCTAAATAGAATGTCCTTATATTCCGCACGCCAAGTACTTAGGTATTAGCTTCTTATAGGATATCTTTTTATCTACTAGTATTCTAGCTCTCTTTAAGCGTCTATTATATATTAAGGCTCGTCCTCTTTATAAACCATTAGTAGTATTAAAGTAATCCTTAATAGCTTACTCTGCAAAGTCTATATTAAAGGAACTCCCTCTTATAGTAGTATTAGCTTTCTTTAAGGGTATTCTAAGTCCTTCTTATAGCTCCTTTGCTACTCTACGGTATTAAGAAGATCTCAACTTCTAAAGGTTATTTAACTTAGTAGTATACTTTATATAGTAGGCGTCGCTAAACGGTTAAATAACTTCTACTAAATTTTAAAGCTAGATTTTATTGGACATTTAAGAAATCTTATACTTCTCTCCTAGTACTATTATATATTCTTATTAATCTAACCACTAATTTAATTTTAATAAGTGTTTAAACCCCTTAAGGGCTTCCGTATATTAGTGTTATACCTTCTTCCTAATAAATAATAATGTAGGTTCTGTATTCTCCTTTAACTAAAATAGCTAATCCTTAACTATAAGAGAAGGGTTAAGCAGTAGCTTCTTCTAAATTAATACTATAAACGTAATCTAGGTGCAGATCTATTAAAGATAATCTTCCTATCTTAGGAAATACTTTATATCCTAACGTGCTCCACAAGCGAGTCGCGAATACAAGTGAGTCGCGAACCCCACTAACTTTTTACGACGCGTCACCTTTTAACTACAATGGCTCAATCAACTAGTACTTAATTGCCCTGCAACGAAGCAGATATCCTCCTTGCTATCTTAGCTATTGATTAGAAGCAAATTCGAAGCGTAAACCGCGCTGCAGTAACATTTAACGTCCCTGAAACCACGCTCCGCGACCGACGCGCCGGAAGGCTTGCACGACGCGATTGTGAGCCTAAATTAAAAAAGCTTACTAAGCTTGAAGAGGAGGTGATTGTTGGATATATACTAGACCTAGATTTATAAGGGTTTGCGCCCACTCTAGGTGCTGTACGTGATATGGCGGATAAGCTGCTTGCTGCGCGCGCTGCTGGGCAGGTTGGTAAGAACTGGCCTTTTAACTTTGTTAAGCGAACAGACAGCCTTATAACGAGATTTAATCGACCGTACGATTGATAGAGAGCCCTATGCGAGGATCCTGAGGCTATTAGGGCCTGGTTTGAGCTTGTAGCGCGCACTAAGGCTATATACGGTATCTGCGACGAGAATACCTACAATTTTGACGAGACTGGCTTTATGATGGGTAAGATATTAGCTTAGCTAGTTGTTACTGGCTTAGAGAGATGAGGCTAGCTAAAGGCGATCCAGCTAGGTAATTGCGAGTGGGTTACGGTAATTTAGGGAATTAACGCTGCCGGGTGGGCAATCTTACCCTTTATTATCTTCGCTGGTAAGCACTACCTCTCTGCCTAGTACTAGGAGGATATACCACATAACTAGGCTATCGCAGTTAGCGATAATGGCTGGACTACTAATGAGCTTGGAGTTGCCTGGCTAGAGCACTTTATTAGGTATATAAAGGATCGTATAGTAGGCGCGCGCTGGCTGCTAATTATTGACGGCTATGAGAGCTATACCTCACTCGAATTCTAAACGATTTGTAAAGAGAATAATATCTATACTCTCTGTATGCCGCTATATTCGTTACACCTCCTGCAGCTGCTTAACGTTGGCTGCTTCTCGCCATTAAAGCGCGCGTATGGCTATTAGATTAGCAGCCTGATACGCGATTATATTAACTATATTACCAAGCTTAAGTTCCTACTAGCCTTTAAGGCAGCCTATTAATAGTTAATTATAAAGGAAAATATCTACGCAGGCTTTTAAGAAGCTGGTTTAGTCCCGTATAATCTAAAGGCAGTGCTCTTAAAGCTTAATGTAAAACTTTATACGCTAACACTACTAGCCCTAGAGGCAGCCCTATAGGAGTTAAAAACACTAAGCAACGCGCGTAAGCTAGAGGCTTAAACAATATTAATTCGCAATTGGATTTAAAGGTATAAGAGCTCCTTACCTACCTCTATAATTGCGGTAATTAATTAGCTTAAAAAGGGTGCTGAAGTAATGCTATATTCGGCTGTATTGCTTAAGGGTTAGGTTATAAGTCTTAAGAAGGTAAATAAGGCTGTAATAAAGCGTAAATAGCGTAAAAAAAAGCGGATTTAGAAGCGAGGTACCTTAACGAAGGCAGAGGGAGAGGAGATAATTGCTTAAAAGGACGCTGAGCAGCAGGTAGAGAGCAAAAGGCGTTAAAATATAGCGCGCTTAGGTGTGAGCCGGTAGGCTATAGCGCGCTGTACACGCTGTAAAGAAACTGGGTATAACTTACGTACGTGTAAGAAGGATACTGTAGATACTGCTTAAGCTAGGATAGCTATTATATAGATAGTATTCTAACGCGTTGTTAAAATACATGACTGTAAAGGTAGAGAAAGTTGGTGGGGTTCGCGACTCGCTTGTATTTGTGACTCGCTTGTGGAGTACGTTAGTCGTAGTATTATCTGTTATTATTATACGCTTTCCGCTAATTTATTAACAGCTCTAAGTATAAGGTTGCGTTCTTGTTAAAATCTATAACTTTTAAATAGGCTGGTTCTTATAGTAGACCTTATTAAGGTACTTCCTTATCTAGGTTAACGTGGGCCTAAATTCGCTAATCTATAAGGGCTTAGAGTTGCTATAGCCATTACTCCCAGTCTTCTGGTTTATTAAGGATAATTATAATAAATAAACTTAACGTTAGTAAAGTCATTTAACTAATAGGCAACAGAGGAATTAAGATAAGATTTTGTTAACAGGATCGTTCTTTAACAATTAAGGTGAAATCTTATAGAATCTTGTGGACTCTTATAGAATCTTATAAAATCTTATAAAATCTCATAGAGTCTTATAGAATCTCGTCCTATAATAATTAAGGTAGGATTTCTGTTAGAGTCTACGTTGTTTAATAATAAGGTATTAGAGTCTAACGATAAGGTAGAATTTCTTCAAATAATTAAGTAATAGCTGAATAGCTTCTTGTATTGGCGGACCGGGCTTATAACTATTAAATAGTTTATATAGAGCTATTTATTAATAAAATAGGTTAATTAATTAATAATTTTAATCGTTAATTGACCTAGGGCCCCTAGGCTTAGGTAAAGATATTTATAATACACGTGCCCCATATACGTAACTCGTGCATATCCTACGCTATATAGAATATAGATTATCTAATAGTAAGGAACTATAACTACCTATAGCATTTATATAATAGGTAGCTACCTTCCTTAGTAATAGAAAGCTATAGCTTTCCTTTAACGGGCAAATATAAGAAAAAGTAAGTATAGAAACAGGGATACTATAGGGTTCGCCTATATCTCCTATTCTGTTTCTACTATATATACGCAATATCTGCAGCCTAAAGACAGATAGAGCCTATTCCCTTAGCTATATAGACGACTTCGCAATTACAGTTACTTTAAATTCAGCTAAATCTAACTATAAAAAGCTATAGGGAACAGCGTTATAGCTAATATCTAAAGCTAAAGAGGCTGCTATTAGTTTTGATATTAGCAAAACAGAGCTTATACACTTCTATAGTAAACGTACTACTATAAAAGAAGGGCTAAAGCTAGGAGACGTAGAAATACCCCCTAAAACCCTAGTTAGGTGGCTAGGGGTATTTCTAAACTCGAAGCTTACCTTTAAATAATATATAGAAATAAGGATCTCTAAAGCAAAAGCAGCCTTCTATTTAATTAGAAGACTAGGCAATATATAAAGAGGCCTATGTTTACAAGCCCTACAAAAGCTCTATATAGCCTGCGTTACTACTATAGCAGACTACAGAATACAATGCTGGTGGAAAAGTAAATCTAAAGACTACCTACTAGCTAGGTACCAATCTCTATAAAATAAAGCCCTAAAACTAGTTCTAGGAGCATTTAGAGGATCCCCTATCTAAGCTATGCACTAAAAATCCTAAAATTTATGGAAAACCACGCAATTAAGAAGGCTTATATAGGAGAGGTTAATAAAGATAGAGACGAATTAATAGCTAGTTCTAGCTCTAAAAACTCTACTATAAAGTACCTTCTATAGCCAAAAACACAGCTACTATCTCTAACTTCTAGAGTTTAGCAATTAATTCAAAATTGGAAAATAGAGAAAATATCTTTAAAGTGGCAAAAACCGTAGCTTCCCCCTATTTTCGCATCCTTTTCTATCTCTAAAAGTAGTAAGGAAGAAGCTGCACAAGAATATCTAAGACTAGTAAAAGATTTACAAGAATCCCTAGAGTAGGACCTAGTAGATATATACTATACAGATAGCTTAAAAAATAGCAAATTAAGTGTAGTAGCCGTATATAAAATAGGAGAGAGGAATAAGGATTAAATATGCAACAAACTGGAATCTAGGACCCTATATAGAAATTATAAACACAGAACTTTATACAGTCTATGGGGCTCTAGAATACCTAAAGCAGTAAAGACTAGAAGAGAAGTAGGTTTATATCTTTATAGATAGCCAGGCGACTATTAAAAGATTATAACTAAATTATCTTATAGGTGGACAAGAACTAGTCTTTAAAATTACGTAACGTTGCTTTTACCTAGCTAGTAGGGGTGTTTCTATTAACTTCTATTGGGTTCCTAGCCACCTAGAAATCTATGAAAATAAAATAGCAGATAAACTAGCTAAAAAGGGCCTTTCTAGAAGAAAAATACAGTCTTCTTATATATCCTTAGCCTATATAGGGAGAGTAGCAAGAGAAAAGATACTAGAATAGTGGAAAAATAATTGGCAAATGAATAAAAATAAAGGAAAACACTATACTAGGATCTGTAAAGGAAACTATTCCTTTTCTCTTAAAGCCCCTAAGGATAGATATCCTAAAAAGCTATAGTTAGCTTTCTTTCAGCTAAAGCTAAGAAAAGGCTACTCTAAGTCCTTAAAGACAATAGGAAAAGATGAAAAAGGCAGATACTTTAGAGAATGTAGAGTTATATAAACTCCTAAACATCTACTACTAGACTGCCACCTATATAGAGGAGAGAGAAAGGAGATATAAAGGCAACTAGGATCTTCTCTCTCTCTCTAACGAAACTATTTTGCATAAAGAAAGGAAGAGAGGCGCTCTTTTTATTTCTAAATAGGACAGAAATAGCTACCAGAAAGTGGTTAATAGCAGTAGGATCCTTAGAAGGAGGTAACTCCTACTAGGATTCTAGTAAATAAATATTAGAGAGTAAAAGGATAGAATAAACTACAAATAGGACATAGATAGGCGTTAGGGTTTCTTAATTTCTTATAGTCTTTTCTATTTTTTCTAAACTATTTATTAGTTGTTAGCAACCTAGTATTTTACTAGGGACTAATAGGCCCCTAGTCTAGAGGTTTATAAACTATTAGGACATAGCTACTAGTATATATTAAGCTGCCTAAAAGGATTTATATATATAGAACTATAGCGCCATAGCCTAGAGGCTGCATGCGCAGTATTATACGTAGTATAATACAGCGGATATTAATAAAAAAAAGGACCGTAATAGTTAATAGAATACGTAGGAGATACGCTTCTGCGCCGCAGAAATTAAGGGGTATAACCTTTTTTTAGGATACCTATAGCTTTAACAAGTTAATCTAGACATTAATTAGCCTTTAGCCTTATATTAACACCGGAATTCTTAACTATACATTATAGTTAAAAATTAAAAGACTCTCTTAAGCTATATATAAGAAGGGTGGGCATATGCTATATATGCTACTCTTAATACTAAGAATAGGGACATGGGGTATTTATTTTTAAATATTTGGCTATATATAGTTAAGGAGCTAGAGATCTTATAGGAATATATAGATTTAGAGGATATTTCTAATAAAGAGGCTGTATAAACCTTACTTAACCCTATATTAGTTAAGTATAAGATAGATATAAGGGATAAGTAATCTCCTTTTAGACTACTATATAACCTATTAGAAAATAAGCTAGTAGTATTATATTAATATATAGTGGACAATCTTTAAAAGGATAGATTTAGCCTTCTATAGACCTAGTAGGGGTACTAATTATATTTATACCTAAGAAGGATAGGACCCTATATCTTTATGTCAACTACTAGGCACTTAATAGAATTACTCTAAAGAATTACTACCCGCTACCCTTAATAGGGGAGCTTATTAACAAACTATTAGGCATAAAGATATTTATAAAATTAGATCCAAAAAATATATACTATTAAATCTGGATTAAAGCTGGTAATAAGTAGAAAACGGCGTTCTAAATATAGTACGGCTACTTTAAGTACCTAGTAATGCCATTTAGGCTTACTAATACACTAGCAATATTTTAGGCCTATATTAATAAGGTATTGCTAGGCCTGTTAACTATACTATATATAGTCTACCTTAATAATATTATAGTCTACTCTAATAATTATAAAGTATATATGTATTATATGCGAATAGTACTAAAAAGGCTACGGGAATATAAGCTTTATATAAGCTTAAAGAAATATACGTTTTATACTACTAGCATTAATTTTTTAGGCTTTATTATTAGTGTTAATAGAGTGTTAATAGAGAAAAGCTAGGTGGACGCTATTAGGGAATAGCCTTACCTTATAACATTTAGAGAAGTATAGGTTTTCTTAGGTACAGCGAACTTCTACTAAATGTTTATTATTTATTATACGTAAGTAGTATTTCTAATTACTAAGCTGTTAAAGGGATTTAAGAATAGCAAAAAGTTAGGACCCTTTATCTTTGGGGAAGCTACTAAGTAGGCTATAGACCGGTTAAAGGATTTATTTATATTGGTGCCTATTCTAATATACTTTTACTAGGAGCTATATATATACTTTAAAACGGATATATCCGGCTTTGCCCTAGGGGCAATTATATCTTAATTAAAAGACGGAAAATAGCATCTTATAGCGTTTTAGTTAAGGAAAATAACCCCTATAAAACAGTATTATATAACACATAACTAGGAGCTACTTATAATAGTTATAGTAATAAAGCACTAGCGATATTATTATATAGGAAGTAATTATCCTACTAAAGTTCTTATAGACTATAATAACCTAGAATACTTTATAACTATAAAGGTATTAAGCAGTTAATAAGCTAGATAGGTAGAGGAACTATTATAGTATAACTTTAAAAGTATATACCGCCCAGGAAAGATAAATCCCGCTAATAGGTTATTAAGACGTTTAGATTATAAGACTAGGAGGATTTAGGATAGTATAGGGGAAATAATTCCTATATTATAAAATTTACTTAGGAAGAAAGAAGACTCTTTCTTTAAAACTACTAAATTTTATAATAGGGTAGAGATCCTAGCAATATAGCTATAAAGCGCTACAATTATAGAGCTATAAGATATAGTTATAGACTAGGCAGACGTTATAAAGTTAGCATACCCTAAAATTAGCGAGAATTCTATAGGATATGCTAGGGGTATTATAGCACCTTTAACTTAATAGCGTATTAGCTGTAAGTGTCCAGATCTAAGGGGGATAAGTAAGATACATATCCGTAATATAGCATACTATATAATAGTAGGAGAATCTACTAGCACTAATAGTTTAAAACGTTTTATTCTACGCCTTATATCTATAATAGTGGTAGGTAAAATAAAGGTAAGCGATCTATATAAAACCTTTTTAAATCTTCTTTTTTAAGTATAATAGAGAGACGCCTTTACTTTTAGGAAGAGGTAAAAAGATATAGTGGAGACTAAGTTAGCTAGAGTTACTAAAAAGCTATAGTAGCAAGACTAAAAGGGGTTATTACGCTTTAAGAGTGCTGTATATATCCTAAAGGACTAAGTGGTTTAAGATAAAATTTTAAAGGTTTTCTATAATAACCCTTTTAGGGGTTACTACGGTACTAATAAAACCCTTAAGGCCGTTTAAAGGAAATACTTTTGGGATGAAATATCTAAAGAGGTTAAGGACTATATATCAAGATATAATACGTACTAAAGGGTATAGATATCTAGATATAGCCTATATAGCGAGTTATTAATACTTCCTATTCCATAGGGACCTATATTAGAATTAATAATAGATTTTATAATAGGCTTACCCTCTACTAAAATAAGAACTAGAGAGGTTACTAACGCTATTTTAGTAATCGTTAAAAGATATATAAAGTTTTTAGGGTAGTTTACTATTATAAAAACGATTATGGTAATAGAATTAGTAGACCTATTTTTAGAACGGTAGCTCTTATTTAGTATACCAAGGGGAATTATATCTAATAGAGGTACTATATTTAATAGGGCTTTCTAGTCTTTATTCTATCTCTTATTAACAACACAGCAAAAAATAAGCATTACTTTTTACCCGTAAATAAATTGGCTAATAGAGTGTTTAAATGCGTTATTAGAACACTACCTTCGCTGCTATATTAATTATTAATAGGATAATTAGATATTGTGGTTAGCTTTAGTGTAATATATATATAATATAAATATCTATAGCAGTATAAAAATGACCCCTTATAAAGTATTAATTGGGGTAAAAGTAAATAACCCCTAGAACATTAAGGATATTATTCCTAAAAGGGAGGCACTAGCAACGTCTAAGAGAATTAAATATATAAGAATTTGCAGAGAAGAACTTAAAAAGCACTTACTAGACGCCTAGGCTGTATAAAAAAGGTACTATAACAAAAAATATATGCTAAAAGAATTTAAGATAGGAGACGAAGTCTTACTATTTATAAAAAATATCTAAATAAAACGTATTAAGAAGAAACTGGATTACCAGTAACTCGGACCCTTTAAGATAGTTAGAAAAACTAAAGGAAATTAGGCCTATAAATTAGAATTGCTAAAATTATATCTAATATATCCTATATTTTATATTTTCTTACAAAAGCTATATTAGAGAAGAGATAGTACAGAACCGCTACTACCTAGAAAAATTAATAGGGAACTAGAATAGAATATAGAAGATATTTTAGACTAAAAATAGCGTCAGAAAAAGCGTAAATTTTTAGTTTATTAGAAAGGATACTTTTAGGTATATAACAGTTCGGAACCTAAGGAGTACCTTTAGCAAGGATATAATATAGTAATTAAAACCTTCCTAAGGACTAAAGGTAAAGATTTAGTAATAGTTCCGGATATACTATAAATAAGATAATAGAGAAGACTCCATAAATTAAAACTATAAGGTTAAGTATAGGTATTAAAAATAAAAACGTTTTACTATTATAATAGGGATCCTAGAACCCTATCAGGGGAAGCCTATAAGAACTATAGGAGAACTACTAGGGATACCGTTTAAAGAAGACGCTATTTAAGATTAAGCAGTAGTAATATAAGAAGAGGTCTTAGGGATTTAGAAGGACCCTTTAGGGATAAAAGGAGAGTATTTAGTCTGGTACTAGAGATATATAGTAAAGTTAATAGTATAAAAAGGAGTAAGAAGACAGCCTATAAAGAAATGAAAATTTTAAGAAATTGTAAAGCACCTATAAGAACACTACCCGTTTATTATATATAGGGATTATAATAGTGCACTGCCTTTATATAAATTGTTACTAAAGCTTAAAATAAAGGCATCCCTAAAGTATAAAGTTAATTCCTAATAATAGGGCATTCTAGAGGCATCTGAGAAGCACTATATAAAGCTATTTTATAAGAAAAAGGAAAACCTTTCACCACATATGCAACCTTATTAAAAGGTAGCGCCGCACTTCCAAACTTACGCATACCCATCTTACTATTAAAAACAATCGATTTTCCAACTCTTAAGACCTAATTCCTACTGCCTACTAAGCTAAAGGTGGATTTATTTACCTTTTTACCCCCTTAGTCCGAAGAGAAAATTCTTCTAAAGGTGGCCTTAGCTTATAAGCAAGGCAGGGGTAGAAATACCAAAACTATTAAATATAATATAATTGGTAAGTAACCTGGCCACGTAAGTAAGCTAGCTACCTTAAAAATTAAAAATTTTATACTTTAATATCCTAACAACCACTTTATAATAATTTATAATAATTTAGATTTGGGCTTTTATATACGATTTTTAGCTTCTATTAAAGTTGCATAGTAATTGGTTTAGTGGTTTTTAAAATATTATAATTTAGGGGCCAAAATAAAGCTAAATTGCTATATCTTAAAAACTACTAAGCTAATTACTATATAACTTTAATAGAAGCTATAAAGCGTATATGAAAGCCTAAATCTAAATTATTAAAATTTATTATAAAGTGGTTGTTAAGATATTAAAGTATGAATTTTTTAATTTTTGGTGGGGTTTTGGGGTGGCTAGGTTACTTACGTAGCCAGGCTACTTGCCGACTACGTTAGACTTTTCCTAGGTTTTTCTTCTATAGAAAGTAAAAGCCTAATAAAATAGGAGGTGTAGGTCCTTTTCTATACCTCCTTTAGTTAGATTTTCTTTAAAGAAGAGGAGGATTGCCTTTAGGGCTTTTTTGCTAATAAAAGCCTAACAAGTCCTTTTTTCTAGTAGTTTTTTCTACTTCTAATAGGAAAAGAAAATAACTATGCTAGTTTTTTTTTGCTAGTTTTTCTACTACCTTTTAGCTTAACCTCCCCGGAAATCTTTTAGTAAGATTAGTAAGGAGTAAAGGCGTAGAATAATAGTAAAAACTAGCAAGGCTTTTTGCCTAGTTTTTTACCTCTAGGACTAGGAGATAAGAGACCTAAAGAGGTTATTATCTACTGTAAAAACTAGGAAACCCCCCTATAAGATATAAAATGCCAAGGCCTAATAGGTTTAAAAAAAAGCCTCCTATAGAAATAAGTGACAAAGAGTCTATATCTACTTTTTCTCCCCCTTCTCCTTCTCCTAGCCTATTTAGGATAGGAGAAAAAAGAGGACATCCTTAGTCTTCTCCCGAAAATAAAAACCAAAAACCTGCAAAAAAGACAATAAAACTAATAACTACTACGGCTAGTACGCCTAGTATACCTTTCTATTCTCTTTCTCTAGAACAATATCTAAGCGAGGCTTTAGAGAACCTAAGTAAGGCCTATAAAGGGATATAAGATAAAGAAAAAGAAAAATAAGTTAGACGTCTAATAGACTATACAGAAAGTATCCTAATAGGAGAAAACCCCTTTGCAAAAGAAGAAGAAGAAAAGGCAAAAGATATCCTAAAAGGACTAGTTGAAGAAGTAAGAGCTCTCCGTAAGGAGGCAGCCCCTACTAAAGAAACCTATACAAAGAGGCTAAAGAAGAATCCTACTTCGTCCCCTCTACCCTCATCACTACCGTCTCCTAACCCTTCTACTTCTACTAAAAGTAGGAAAAAGCAGCTATAAGAAAGAAAGCTAGTCCTAATTACAGACTAAAAGGACTAATCTTTAAATGCCTTCTCTATAAGAAACAAAGTTAATTAGCTATTTGCATTAAAACTGCAAGTAGAAAAACCTGTTTTAGCATCTATAGCTAGAACTAAAGGAAAATAAAATATTCTCCTTATGACTACGGAAGAGTATAATGCAGATTTCCTAGTCAAATATAAGGAAATATAGCAAAACTGCTTTACCTTTTAAAGAGAACAAAAACTAGAACTATAGGTTTAAATTATAGCCTATAGGGTTCCTACCCTACCTTTCCTAGGAGAAGGAGGCTCTAAGCTTCTAAAAGAAGAAATTGAGACTTTTAATTCTATAAGGATACAAAGACTACCTAAATAGGTCTTATCTAGTAAAAAAAGACACAATTTATAAACTAGATTTGGCTCTATAGTTTTTACTATAGAGAACGAAGAGAAAAGACAAGAAATCCTTAAGTAAAAAGATATATTAATTGCAGGTACAGCTACTAAGGTAGTAAAATACCTCAAAGTCTCTCCTACTACGCAATGCACTAGCTGCCAAAAATTTGGCCATATAGGAGATAGATGCTCTACTAGAGCCTATAGATTTTAAACATCTGTAAATTTATTTAAAGACCACTTCTGTTCTACCTATATAATAATAGGTAAGGCTTGCAAGCATACTAACCCTCTTTGCATTAATTGTAAAGAAAAACACTTTGCTAATAGTAAAGACTGCGAGACTCTTAAAGCAGCTAAACTAGTATATAGTACTAGCGAAGAAGGTTCTATGGAAGAATAAAATTAATAGGATTCTAGAAGGAGGTAACTCCTACTAGGCTCTTAAAAAGATATTAGAGAGCAGAAGGATAAAAATAAATTGCAAAAGGATAGGGATAGGTGTTAGGATTTCCCATAGTTTTTCCTATCGTTTCTTATTCCTTAGTAGCTATAGTAACTTAGTATTTTACTAGGAAGCTGTAAATCCCTAGGGGTTTATAAACTACTAGGACATAGCTACTAGTATATATTAAGCTGCCTAGAAAGGATTTATGTATATAGAACTATAGCGCTATAGCCTAGAGGCTGCATGCGTAGTATTATATATATAGTATAATACAACGGATAAAAAATAATAAAAATAATAAAAAGGAATAAACTAGATAATAACTTAAATACCGGTGGTGGTAATAAGAGCCTCCTTTTTTATCTTAATGTTATTATTAACGGTATTATCGGCACTTTTATCCCTAGAAGTATTAGCACTTCTACTAATATTCTTTTTGGTATAATAGGAACTAGAAGGACTAATATAGGCGGGAGACTAATAAGGAGAACGTTTATCTTAACTTTTGTTACTATTCTTAGTATTATCTCTAGGCTTTAAATTAGGATTTAAGTAGGGATCTAAAAGCCGTTAGCTAAGAGAATTAGTATAGTTCCTAAATGTATTACTAGAGAAACTTACCTAGCTAAAATAGCCCGCGTAAGAGTGCGAATATTATTATTTATAAGGGTAAGCTGCTCGCATATACGCTCTTAGACACTATATATCTAAAATTGTTGCGTTTTTATAGTAGTAGAAACCCTTATTAAATTAAAGAGCCTATAAGTAAGGGTGGATACCTTCTATCCCTATCTATAGCTATTTAGGTATAGGCGGAAATCCTAAATAGCGCGCTAGAGCTTATAAGTCTTATACGTATAGATGGCGGAGATCTAATATAATTAGTGAAATTTAGAATAGGATAGAATAGAAAATGCTAAAATATAGGTCTTTCTTCTACTACGGTAATAGGAACACGTGGATTAATTTTTACTAGAGTAAGGTATCTTATAGGCGTAGAATAGGTCTAGTATAAGCGCGTAAATGTAATAACGGTAGTACTTTAGAGAGATTACCGTGGGGGTAATAGAGGTGGCCTAGGGTGGTACTAAGATAATACTACTACTGGTTTAAGGACGCGTAATATAACTATAAGCTATTATAAGAGAATACTACGGGAAGTTAGTACCATTAATAGAGGTAGGGTAGGGATCCTATTACTTATAGGCGTATCGCGAAAAGAGAATAGAGTAGTTATAAAAATAGCTAGAGATATGGAAGCTAAAAGCTAAGATATAGTAAAAATAGTCTACTAAAAAACGAGATAAATAGTGTTATTAATAAACAGACGTATAAGAGGCGATACTTTATAAACTAGAAGAAAAATAAAATAAAGACGTTATTATTAGAACCTATTTTAGGTAAATAAAGATAATAGCTAGTGGACGCGTTATATAGGACAACCTCTAAATTAACTTATTACAAACTCTTATAATAAAAAAGGTAAATCCCATCCAATTATTATTATAGTTCTATTACAAAGGTATTATAAAGAGCTATAGTAGAAGAAGAGTAGAGAAACTAAAGATAAAATAAGATTCTACGCTAGTAAATAACTAGCTATAAGCCGTATTATAAAGTACCTTTTCACTAAGAATTTTCCCAAGTAATTTTAGCTGGAACTCTATAAAAGCTTAATAGAGGCGAAGTCTTAAAGGACTAAGACCCTTAAAGGGGAGGCAATTATAATAGAATCCCCTAGAAGGTATATATTAGATAAAATAGTAGAAGGTTTTATCTATATTCTATCTATATCTTAAAAGATACGGTTAAATAGATAAGGGGTAAAAGGTTTTACTAGCGTCTTAGAAGGATTATATAGAGAGCTAGTTCTCCTCTAGAGAAGAACTAGCAATTAGTCTCTAAATAGAAGAGGTTAAAAAGTATTTGTCCTTTATTACGTAAAGCTTATTCTACCTTAACTTATCTTCTACTTACCTATAACTCTTATTCTATACTATTAATTAGATAATTATACGTTCTGGTTAAACTAGCCTCTTACATATAGTTTATTACTAATCCCTTTTATATAAGTTAATATAGCTTCCCTTTAGCTATAGCTATTAATTCCAGGTCTCTATATATCTGTATTAGTTCTACTAGTAAATCCGTCCTAGCTTAAAACATATACCGCGCCTCTAAGTTAGTAGTTGCTAGTTTATTAGCCTATATCTCTATAAAATAAGGTTTAAACTACACTAGTCCTAACCCATTAAGAATAACCCTATATATACAACCTAATCTACAGCCTATTCTAACTTGCTTTTTTTATATTAAACCTTTAGCTTTATCTAAGTAAGGAATCCCCTTAGCTTATACTTCTTGCCTAAAAGTCTTTTAATTAATAGCATCTTAATCTTTTCTCTCTTTATGTCTTATAGTTGTTAAAGTAGTACCTAATTATTAGAATTATTTTGCTCTATAATACTCCTAAGCTAGTTTATTATAACTATTACTAGGTCGTTATTATATATACTAATATCTCCTCTTAATCCCTAAGTAGTTACTCCTATAGTGTTACGGAACCCCACCGCAGGGGCCTCTATAGGAGAGCCCCGTGCTCTTATATACACCTTACGTATAGCTTATATTAGCTACGCGTAGGTATATTACCTCCTTACGCCCTTAACCTTTACGATTGATCGCGTAACGTTTTGTAGACTCCTTAAATACATACACTTTGTAGCTACTGCCCCCGTCCTATAACATTACGTTACGCCTTTTTTACTACTAACACTTAGCCTATAACTAATTCTACGTCTTTATAATACTGTAGGCGCTACTAAAAGCAGCGTGTCTATAAATTACCTTACTTTATACTTCTAAGGAACCTATAATAGTAAGATAATATCCCTTACTAGCTACTATATTAAACCTAAAGAATAATTTAATACCTATACTTAACCTATAACGCCAATTAATTCTAGAAGAATTTAATTTATTAGCTTTAGCCTTAACCCCTAAGGAGACGGACACTAATAATGTCTTAATTTATATTAACTATATAACTACAGATAAGTAAATAAAAGGGCTACTACTTATTAAAATTAAAATAAAAGACGCTGAGATGTTTATAAAAATAGTAGCATAAGACCCTAATAAATACTACCGCCTTTTATAGAACTACTACCTAAAGCTTATATAAGCCGAGATGCGTACTACCTAAGATCGCAATATTATCTAAGACCTATAAGCTTATAAGGCGCTCACTAATAATATATATTAAGAAACTAAAGATAACCTCCGCGTGTTTAAACGCGACGTTTAACAGTTAAAGAAGGCTAAGATTATACTAATTACTACGGTTACTAAAAGAGAAGGTATAATTAAATACCTATAATCTTAGCTTAATAAGTATATTTATAATAACGCTAGATACCTCTTTACTATATATAACACTACCTAAGTCTCTACGCCCCTAGTAACTTCACCTACTTAACACTTAATAGAGGGCTAGTGTAAGGGCGCGAAGAGACTTCGGGGAAGATTTGAAGGAACGATATAAATTCTATCTAAATCTAAGGGTATATAGCTCTTGCTAAGAACAAGACGTTGCGTAAAGAAGAGAAGGGAATAACAAGAGAATCATATAATTAAATAGTTAGGGGCTTGGTGGTTAATGCGTGCGTATATATACACGCGGTCTTTAACGGACTTTAGTAAAATTTAATTAATCTAGTAGAATTTAGCAGAAGTTAATTAAGTTAGCAGAATTTGGCAGAATTTAGTTAAAGCGTTAGAATTTATCTGTTAAGTATTTCACTAAGACATTCCTACTATAACTAGGCCAGTCCTATTATAGTACCCCCCCTTTTAGCTAAAGGTCTAAATAATTTAAATAATTTAATTTTAGTTAAGACTTATAACTTATTACGTATTATATTTTCGCGTTAGGTAGCGGTATAGGGTTTTACCAGTTCTAATTATTAAGTAGGCTAATTAGGATTTTCTATACCCAGTATAGAAAATCGCTATTAGCTTAGTTAAGGCAGTAAGCCAAACTAATATCTTCGTAATAGGTCTTAGCAAGGCAAATCTAACTAATTAAATAACTTTAACCGCTGGTTAAAGTTCCTTAATATCTTATATGTTACGTAATTATATTACAAACTTTATAATATATTTTAAGTTCTTTTTAATTTTAAGCTTCCTACTATCGTATTTCGTGTATTTATATTAGGTAGTAGTTATTTACCTTTATATTATATCTATTTAGCTAAAGTAGGCCGCAAAGGATGGTCTTTATAGAATTCTTTTACTAGGGAAGGCGCGTTAGTCTTAATCTAGTTATAGGTTTCCCAAGTTTATATTTTATATCCTTCCTATTTAATAAGAAGTTTAAATTATTTAGATTATATTTTCTATTATATATTATTAATTAAGTTAATAAAGTAAGAACCGTTACCGTTATTAACAATTATAGAAGGTAGCGGTAGTACTTTACGAGTTATAGGTTTACTTTTTAAGGGTTATAGCAAATTTACGTAAAACGTTAAATATATTTTTATCTTAGTTAGTAGTTTAAGCTTATAAGCGTATAGGCTTAGTTTCTTCTTAATTTAGTATAGGCCCGTAAACTTCTAGTCTAGTTTCTATAAGGGTTATTAAGTCTTTAAGTTTCGTATATTTAGGTAAACTATATTACCTTCCTTAAAGTCCCACGTAGGAGCTTATCCTTTGTTTATATGCTATTTCTATACCGTTTAAGTATACGTTAATTAACTTTATAATAGTTTCGTTAACTACTTTATTTAATTAGCAAAGTTATACGCGTTAATTAGTTAAATCCTCTTAATTATAGGTCCTATTATATTAATTTTGGGTTATAGTTTAAATCTAAGTTAAGGGTCTTATCCGTAGGTTGCGTAAAACAGTATTACGCCTATTAATTCGTTTCTTATATTATTCGTAGTAAACTCAGCTAAAGGTAGCCACTTTTCCCAGTTGTCTTATAGGTAGAAGTAATATATTTATAAATATTATTCTATAATCGCGTTCACAATTTTAGTTTAACTATTTATCTCCGGATAAAATATAGTTAAAAGTTATATTTATATACTTATTATTTGTTCTATTTATTGCCCGATTCGGTCCCTTTTCTAGGTCTATATAGGCTTATACCTTCTATTTACAGGAAAAATCCCTAGTAAGGGGAAAAACCTTAGTTTAAACCTTCCAGCTAGTCTTACGCGCTCCGCCTTCGCCTAGCCTATTTACCTTTCTAGTCTATCTGCCTTTTAAACCATGCTTTTAAGGTATCTTAGAAGATCTAGGGGGTAGTAGGAGGGTCTAGTAGTTCGCCTGCGCGCCGCTTTTATCTTAGCGGGGGTATCCAGTCCCTAAGGGGCTAGAAAGGGGCGTATCCTCCTATATCCTCCTATTGGATCTTATCCGCTATCTAGAACTGCTAGAGAACTCCTTAGCCTATAAGCCATTTTACAGCTACGTGTAGGCCCCTACTTATTAAGAGCATTTAAGTAAGATTATATATACCCGCCCTAGCAAATAGCTGGTCTCTTTTTGTATAGTGGTTATAGGAGAGTAAAACGTAGCGAACTAACTGTGTAAGCCACCCGTAGGTGCAGTGTGGTGTAGTATTTAGGACGTAGATGCTTACTAGCTATACGTTTAGTCCTAGGACCTCTGTCCGTAGAAGGAAGGCGGCTATAGCTTCCGCTTTTATCTGTCCTTTATATAGGGGGAGAGTCGGCTTCGACTATAGGGTGCCCTATATAATTGCTCTTTATGCTTTCGCGGCCTTCTTCTATTGCCGTTTTTACTTAATATCTGCCCATCTTGCGATGCAGGTAGTAGATCTCCACTTGTGCTGGTGGCCCCCTATCCTCTATTACCGTCGTGGCGCTCTACCGACGCGGCACCGGTTCTCTGCTTAGTGTTATAGTAGCTCCCGTATTTCCTGTTCCCTCTCTTTTACCTATAGGCGTAGGGTCTCTTAGCTTATAAGCTTAGGCGCAGTACCCCTTTAGGGGGCCCTTATTCCTCGTATACGTTTTAGTGTCTGGCGTATCTCCTTCTCTACTAGGTAGTTTTGTACTATAGCTGCTCTCTATATAGCGGTTGCTTCTATATATATGTCTATTAATAGTACTACTGCTTTACGCTCTAGTGCGGTATATAGTATCCTTTTATAGGCCCCTGTAATTCTATATAGGTATTAGTTTTATATTTTTTCTAGTGGCGCTAGGGAGCTTTTTACTAGTAGTTTGCCGTTTAGTCCTATACCCCAGATCTAGGCGCCGTATAGCATTGTTGGTCTTACTACTACTATATATAGTAGCCGTGTGCGTCTAAAGGAGGGTCCCTAGGTTAAAGCTGCTATTCGTAATACCGCTGCAAACGCTACTACTCCCCTATAGGTCGCCTATGTAATATACGCGTTTTAGTTTAGTTTAGCGTCTACCTAGACCCCTAGGACCTTAAGGGTTGCTTTTAGTTTTGCTTCGTATCCCTAGATATTCACCATTAATGCTAGGTTGTTATTTGCCCTCCTTTTCCTTATAAAGTAGATAAGCTAGTATTTATCTAGTGCGAATTTGACTCCGTATTGCTTTGCCTATACAATATACCTATTATATACTTAATTTAGCCTAGTGTAGTTTTCTACTGCCGTGTCTCCCTATATAATTAGGTTTATATTATCTATAAATCCTAAGGCTACCGTTTTGTAGTTGCTGTTAAATGTCTCTAGTAGCTTAGATATAAAGAAAAGGAATAGAATTAGTAAAAGGGGTGATCCTTATAGGATACCTATAGGTATTGGTATTGTTTCGCTTTCGTAGCCCTTAAATACTATTTTAGTGGTGCGCCCTATTAGGAAGGCTTAGATAAACTTAGTTATCCAGTTTAGTAAGCCCTTCTTTCTTAGGATTTATAGGAGCCTCTTATATAAAACGTAGTTAAAGGCTCCGCTTATATCTAGGCTTAGTATAGATACTATATAGCCTAGGCAGGCTTACCACGCCGCTTAAACGCTAGAGGTAATTAGGGAGAGAGCTAAAAGGGTTAAGCGCTTCTTTCTTGCACCCATTTATGTCTATAGCAGTAGCCCTTACTCCTCTACGGCCTCTTATATACGTTCTACCACTATCTTTTCTAGTATCTTTTCTATCGTGTTTTTAAGGGCAACTAGTTAGTAGTTTCCTGGTAGGGAGTAGTCCTTTTTATTCGCTTTTTGAAGAACGACTATAATTGTTTCTTTACAGCATTCTGGTAGCTTGCCTTTAAGGAGGCAGATAGTTACGGCGTTAGCTAGTAGTATAGCTATAGCCTCTAATACAGCTTTAATCGCCTTATTTAGGATCCTATTAGGCCCCGCCGCTTTACTAGTAGGGAGTCTCCGTATAGTATCTTTTATTTCCTTTAGTAAGACTATCTAGCTTATCTTTAGAGGTAGGGGGAGATCTTAGTTACTAATATCCTATAAGTCCGCTTAGCACGCGCCTAGGAAGAATCTCTCTATAAGTATTTTTATTTTTTCCCTATTATCGTTTATATACTAGTCTTAATCTGTCTAGCAAAGTGTAGGTAGGTAAAGGTTACCTAGCGTTTCCCCTACGGCTTGCCTACTCCACTTTGATAAGCGCTAGAGACCTTAGTTATATAGTTTAGTAGGGTCCGAGGAGGTTTCCTCTAGGAACTAGCGCCAGCTGTTTCTATTTTCCTTCCGTATTATCTTCTTAAGCCTATTTTTTAGGGCCTTATAGCTCTAATAGTGGTAGGCCTTGCCTATTACGCTATACTAACGCTTTACCCTCCTTATACCTGCGACGAGCTATACCGCCTTTAGTAACTATTCCCGCCGGGCATATTTACTAGGTAGGTAGTTATATATTAGCTAGTAATATAGTAGAGTTCGACATACCTACTTATCTAGGCCTCTACCTTAGTTTTTAAGTAGCTCTCCCTTACTAAGCCTAAGGGCCTGGGGCTTTCTATAAGCAGTTAGCTGCCACTACTAATAGCATGGGGAGTTTCACTAGTTCTCTCGGGTATCTTATAATAGGTTATTAGCCTAAGTACTAGTCTACCCCCTAGCAGTCTATATAAGAGTCTCCTCCTAGAGTTAGTACGCTTTCGCACGGCTTAGGAGCCTTCTATAGCCTCTAGTTTTACGCCTCTTTTTATTATTTCCGCTGGCATGGGCATAAGCTACCATTTATAGGGGTCGCAACTCCCGTCTTACGCGCCTACTACTGGCGTAATCCTATAAGGATATCATGGCTGCATCCTATAATATAGAAGCCTTAGGTACCTTCTACAGTTAAGGCTAGCTAAGCCTCTCCCACCTAAGTAACTCCTATTTGCTCCTTAAGCGTACCTTACTAGCATACTGCCCTAGTAAGCAGTCCTATTTATTAGTATACTAACACGCGCATCTATTCTCTTAAGCTATATAATAGTCTCTCTAGCTAGGATGTAATCCTACCTGTTTACTAGGTGCACTAGGGGTTAGAGCCTAGCTAAGGGGTAAGGTCCCTAGAGCCAGCAGTAGCTACTACGCACTACGCCCCGTAGGAGACTAATAGTAGTATAGGGGCGTAACACCCTATACTACTGCTAGTTCCTATTTCGCGTTGCCTATAAGAGTCTCCTTATAATAGGCCGACCGTATCTTATAGGAGGGGTTATAGATACTTAGTCCCGCGCCAGGCGACCTGCTCTACCCTCTCCTACTAACTAAGCTTATATCCCCCCTTCTTATAAGCTAGCCTATGTCTCTAACTTATTAAGTCCTTATATAACTAGCCTATATTTCCTTAAAGCCTCCCCATATATATACGCAGGTTACATATACTACGCCTATTAAGACCCTTCTGTAAGTCACCTAGTCGAGCGCTATAGAGCCGTCAAAGCTGGCCTATATTTCCGCTGTCTAGAGCTTTGCCTGTGTTTCCACCTCGTCGAGCCGTCTAGTCGCCGTCGCGTCGCTATTGTGTCGCTGTCACGTCTGTTGTCTAGGTCGCGCGTACTACGCCTATTAAGACCCTCTTCTAAGTCACCTAGGTGTTATATACCAGATAGGCCCTTATAGAGGGCAGGTAGTTATATAGTAGAGTTTAATATACCTACTTATCCAGGCCTCTACCTCAGTTTTTAAGTAGCTTTCCCTTACTAAGCCCTAGGGCTTAGGGCTTTCTATAAGCAGTTAGCTGCTACCACTAATAATACGGGGATTTTCACCAGTTCTCTTGGGTATCTTATAATAGGATTAACCTAAGTACTAGTCTGCCCCCTAGCAGTCTATATAAGAGTCTCCTCCTAGAGTTAGTACGCTTTCGCACGGCTTAGGAGCCTTCTATAGCCTCTAGTTTTACGCCTTTTATTATCGTTTCCGCCGGTATAGGTATAAGCTGCTATTTATAGGGGTCGCAACTCCCATCTTACGCGCCTACTGACGTAATTCTATAAGGGCGTCGTAACTGCATCCTGTAATGTGGAAGCCTTAAGTACCTTCTACGGTTAAGGCCAGCCAAGCCTCTCCCGCCTAAGTAACTCCTATTTGCTCCTTAAGCGTACCTCACTAGCGTACTACCCTAGTGAGCAGCCGTACTGCCCTAGTGAGCAGCCGTACTGCCCTAGCGAGCAGTCCTATCTATTAGTATATTAACACGCGCATCCGTTCTCTTAAGCCACGTAGTAGTCTCTTTGGCTAGGACGTAATCCTATCTACCTACTAGGTGCACTAGGGGTTAGAGCCTAGCTAAGGGGTAAGGTCCCTAGAGCCAGCAGTAGCTATTACGCACTACGCCCTATAGGAGGCTAGTAGTAGTATAGGGGCGCAACACCCTATACTACTACCAGTTCCCGTTTTGCGTTGCCTATAAAAGTCTCCTTATAATAGGCCGACCGTGTCTTATAGGAGGGGTTATAGATACTTAGTCCCGCGCTAGGCGACCTGCTCTGCCCTCTCCTACTAACTAAGCTTATGTCCCCCCTCCTTATAAGCTAGCCTATGTCTCTAACTTATTAAGTCCTTGTATAACTAGCCTGTGTTTTCTTAGAGCCTTCCCTATATATATACGCAGGTTGCGTGCACTACGCCTATTAAGACCCTCCTGTAAGTCACCTAGTTGTTAAGCGCCATGGAGCTATCAAAGCTGGCCTGTGTTTCCGCTGCCTAGAGCTTTGCCCGTATTTCCACCTTATTAAGCCGTCTGGTCGCCGTCGCGTCGCTATCGCGTCGCTGTCGCGTTTGTCGTCTAGGTTGCGCGTACTACGCCTATTAAGACCCTCTTCTAAGTCACCTGGGTGTTGTATACCAGATAGGCCCTTATAGAGGGGCCTTAATGAGTTTTCTAGGTAGGGCCTTAATAAGTTCTTTGCGGTGGCCTTAGGGCCTTAACAAGTTTCGTATAATTCTGCGACGCGTTAACCTTAACAAGTTCTTATAAAAAGAGGTTCCCTATGCCCTTGCCGTGTCCCTACGGTCTTAGAGCTAGTGTAAGCCTAAGGGTGTCCTGTTATACGACTAGGACGCGTCTACGTTAACTAGCTAGGTGATAAGGCCAGTTTCGGGCCTGGCTATAAGCCAGGTAGTCGTATATTGGGTGGTTTTCGTATCCCAGTTTCCTTTAATGGCCCCCCTAAATAGTAGAGCAGGAGCCCTAGGTGGGGGCAGTAGGACTCCTGATGTTGTTAAGGGCGATGCTTTATACGATGCTTTGTACGCGTCGCAGGCTTAACACCACAGAACCGCGACGACAGCGCGCTGCACGCGCTGCGACGGCTCCCTACTATCGCCTCTGCACTTAGCCATTAAAAGAAACGATTTCCTGATAATGTTTCCACCCGCGGCGACGTGGATGCGTGCAGTAGGGCTTCGCGGGCTATATTTATATACTTGATCGTTTATATAGGGTTTACTAAAAGTCTAAAATAAACTAGCTTCTATAGTCGGATATTATTAAATTAAGAAGTCTATATAGCTTAAAGATATACTTAATAAAATATTTAGCTACTAATATTGCATTAATTAAGTCTATAGGAATTATATATCGTATTTTTATAAGACGGTTAATAACTACTATAATATTCGTAAACCTATTACTATTAGGTAGGTTAACTATAAAGTTAATTAAGATATCTTGCTATCTTTATATTAGAATTGGCAATGGTTAAAGTACTCCTTACTTCTTTATATAAGAGGTCTTCTTACATACGTATATTCTACATACTTAAACGTATTTTCATATATAGTTATACATTATAGGCTAGTAATATGCTTACTAGATAATCTTATAGGTCTTTATATAGCTAGGGTGCCCTACTATAGGGGAATTATGTACAAATTTAAGTATCTTAAATTATAAGGGTTTAGAATTTAGGACTACTATCTTCTATTAATAGTATAGCCGATTATTACGGATTTCGCATTTAGCGAGTAAAATATCCTTATATTGCCGTTTCCTTATTTAAATTGCTTTTATTATATCTGCTATTTAAGGGTCGTTCTTATATTCGTGCTTTGTTAATTTATTAATTTCTATATCCCACTTATTAATTTCCAATTTATTCCTATTAAGCTCCGTATCTAGAAATATAGGGTATAGTTTTTTAAAGCGTTTAAGGGGTAGTAGAATTCGTAATTAATTTATAATCCGTTTATTAGAGGCGTTTATAGATAAGTCCTATAATTGTTATATTAATAAGTTAGGCTTTTAATTAAGTTTGCTAGGTTAGTACGTAATCTTAAAGTTAAATTATAAAAGGTATTTGGCCTAATAAATTTAGCGCTACGTTAATTGCTTTATAGTTATAAAGTACTATAGGTTTTTATAGTCCATTAATACGCGTATTAGAAATAATAATCCTTTAAGTTTTAGACGCCATTATTTAAAGTATCTAATAATTATAAGCAGTTCCTTATTATATATCTTATAGTTTAATTTAATAGGGGTAAGTTTCTGGGAGAGAAAGGCTACTAGGCGTAGCTCGCCGTTCTTATTATATTACGATAATACTCCTTCTAGTATATAATTAGACGAGTCTATTTTAACAATATATTTAAGATCCAGATTAAAGTAGGCGAGAATTAAAGTAGTTATAAAATAATATTTTAGGTCGTTAAAAGCTTATTCGCATTTAGTAGTCCATTTAAATCTTATATTCTTCCTTATTAAGTTTACTAATAGCTAAATAATTTTTAAGAAGTAATTAATAAATTAATAGTAGAAATTTGCGAATTTTAGAAATCCTTAGATGTCTTATACACTACTAGGACTTTCTTAGTTTACAATTATAGCGATTTTCTTAGGGTCCATTTTAATTCTATTATAGGATATAATTAGGCCTAAGTATATAACTTCGGATATATAGAACTTACATTTCTTAATATTATATTATAAGCCCGCGTTTTATAGGCGTTTAAGAACTATTTAGACGTGCTTCTAATGCTTAAAAAGTAAAGATAAATAGATTAAGATATTATTAATATACGCGGTAATAAATATATTAAGGAATTTGCGAAGCGTATTATTAATATATTACTAAAATGTACTAGGACCGTTCTTTATACTAAACGGCACTACTAGGTATTTAAAAAGTCCCTATTATATACAGAAAGCTATATACTTTTTATCTCCTTTACAAACACGGATTTAATTAAAGGTAGTAACTACGTTAAGCTTTATAAAGTATCATGCTTTTACTAAGTAGTTAAGCGTTTCTTAAAGCAGAGGAATTGGATATCGGTTTTAAATTATAATTATATTTAAGGCTTAATAATTAACACAGAACCTTAAGCCTCCTTTAGGTTTCTTAACGAATAGTATAAATAAGGTAAATAGTAATTAACTAGGGTAAATAAATCCTTTCTCTAGGTGCTCTTTAAGGTATTATTGTATTACTAGTAGCTCTTCTTATAATATACCGTATAATAGGCGGAACTTTAGCGTTATACTAGGTTTAAGCTCTATCTTAAAATCGTACTCGTCTTAATATAGGAATAGTTAGTCTATAAATTATTTCTTAAACGTATTAATTAGATTGTAATATTCTTTAGGTATAAGAGGTTGGGGGTTAGTATATTACTGTTCGGATCACGGTAGGGGGGGTTTTTGGTCTCAATTGATTTCTTCCTTTCTTCTACTTCTACAGGTGGAATTTGATAGATCTCCTAAGCTCGCTTAGCTCACGTAGTTAACCTAATTAGTTACAAGCAACCGTGTCTACTATATTACAGAACCTTATTCAGACACTAGCAATAACTAGGAAATAAGAGAGAGAACAAAAAGATATTAGTAAATGAGTCCGTAGTCTCTATCCCTCTCCCTTCGCAAATTCGGTCCAAAACGCCTCTTCCTTAGGGTCGTCGTGATAACTATGATAGGGTTCTATGTCGAGATAGAAGTTAGAAGCTCCCTGATCTTCTTTACCCTTAAGGTAGGTAAAGTAGTATTTAAGAGCAAGCCCGCGGAGCATAGTTGGAATAGCAGTGGTATACGCTTACTTAGGGACGCCGGCTCGAAGGCAGTAGTTTTAGAAAATCTTAAACTTAAAATCGAAGTTGTCTTGTTCACTAGAGTACTTAACTTCATCCGTATAGAGCTTAGTTAAGTTAGTGATCTCCCTTCCGAAGCTTCCTTGTAGGGCGAGCTGGTCTATGGCTTGGGTCGGAGTCGGGGTTGGAGTTACTAGGGTTGGCTGAATAATTTGAACGGGGGCAGTCGATAGTAACGGTAGAGCTGGGGTAGGGTCGTCGGTAGGGTCGCCGGTAGGGCCGTCGGTAGGGTCGTCGGTAGGGCCGTCGGTAGGGTCGTCGGTGTGGTCGTCGGTAGGGTCGTCGGTATGGTCGTCGGTAGGGCCGTCAGTATGGTCGTCGGTAGGGTCGTCGTCGACAGAGTCGTCGACAGGCCATTTTGAAGGAGTTGGTTCGTGAATAACTCCTAAAAGACCGTCTGAAATTGACTTCCTTGCCTCCTTCCGTACGTATACGCCATTTTCACGGAGGTAATCCCTGATCTTCTTCAATCGATCCTTGCCAAGGTTATTAAGTATATCCCTCGTAAACGACTCAAAATCGTCAACAAAGCTCTCCCATAGGTCGAATCCCTTCCATCCCTTCTCCTTGTATATCGATAAACGCCAATTGACAAATGCCTTGATTTCCTTGATGTCGGTTACGGTCGCATCGATTCCAGTCTCCCATTTTTCAGTCTCCCATTTTTCAGTATTTGACGCGAAGGTAGCCATCACGTCAGTATTTGTTGCGGAGGTAGCCGTCTTTTGGTTCCGCAGTTGATTCGACAGTTAGACTAGAAGCGTAGAAACACCCACAAACTAGTTGCTCTAAAGGCGTAATAGACGCAGGTCAGAAGCGCGAGTAACCTCACAAACTAGCCTTTAGGCTTAGCAAGCAATACCTTAATTCTTAGCCTTTAATAAGAGGTCTAGAGAATCAGACAGTGCCTCTCTTCGTTATACCTTGCTGATCTATGCGGCACTGATCAGTGTTCAGATCACGGTAGGGGGGGTTTTTGGTCTCAATTAATTTCTTCCTTTCTCTTCTACTTCTACAGGTGGAATTTAATGGATCTCCTAAGCTCGCTTAGCTCACGTGGTTAACCCAATTAGTTATAAGCAACCGTGTCTACTATATTACTATAAGGCAGTATTGCCAGGGTGTACGGTAGGGAGCAGGCAAGCCGAGCATGAGTTACATAGGGAGTCGATGGAAGAGGACGATATAGTAATGAGGGTAGGCAATAGCCTGAGTACAGAGACGAACCGATGGGGGAGGAAGGAGGCTGCAAGCCCGAGGAGCTTATAAGGGGTGGCCAAGGCCTAGCCGAA
>Ga0307515_10004492_pt1 | contig 28863 bp, 25 predicted proteins | sample 17_EM_MG_FD_194513 | JGI IMG/M metagenome (GOLD analysis project Ga0307515, IMG submission 194513) | Populus trichocarpa ectomycorrhiza microbial communities from riparian zone in the Pacific Northwest, United States - 17_EM | ecosystem: Host-associated > Plants > Roots > Unclassified | place... | reverse complement strand
CGCGGGCTGCAAGGAATGGGCACGAGGCGGTCGTCAAGCTGCTGCTTGAGAAGGGCGCCGACCTGGAGTCAAAAGAAGACTATGGCCGGACGCCGCTGTCGTGGGCTGCAGAGAATGGGCACGAGGCGGTCGTCAAGCTGCTGCTTGAGAAGGGCGCCGACCTGGAGTCAAAAGAAGACAATTGGGGCCGGACGCCGCTGTCGTGGGCTGCAGAGAATGGGCACGAGGCGGCCGTCAAGCTGCTGCTTGAGAAGGGCGCCGGCCTGGAGTCAAAAGAAGACGAGAATGGCCGGACGCCGCTGTCGTGGGCTGCAAGGAATGGGCACGAGGCGGTCGTCAAGCTGCTGCTTGAGAAGGGCGCCAACTTAAGTCAAAAGACAAGGACTATGAAATGAACATTTATGTAGAGATAATTTTATAGAGGGGGCCGGGGATCAACGTGAATATATACCTTGCTAATTTGCCACAGCGAAGCTTCGAGCACGTTCTCGATAGAACCACGTGTTGAAGTTTTGCCACTTGAGCCTTGTCAGAGGCAGACGAACGCCTCCGATAGGGAGGACGGCCGACCCGCTCCTGCCATAGGGTTGTAAGGTGGCGAATTCTGTAGCCGTTTTCAGAGAGTTAAGTTGGTTGACCAGACGCATGGCTGAGGTTGGCCTACTTACCAAGACTCCGCACAGCCACAGGCTTGGACTTGCTTGATTAACGTAAGTAAATTACTTCCTGGATATCACGTGGAATGTACGGAGTCGTTTTGCACTAGCCGGAATTAGTAATTGCTTTAATTAGAGGTACTAACCTACGTGGCGACCTTGCATAAATTTGCGTACCATAGTAGACATAAGGCTAATAATGACTTCCCAACATCGTAACGAAGTTCTTAGGCTCGGATAAGACCCTGTTATAAGTTTTGTAAGTGGTAAGAGCTTAATAGTGGTGCTATAGTAAAGGGACATTATTACGCCCCAAAAGGAGGCTCTCTGCGAACAAGGCGCGAAGGTGACAATGCGAGCGTAATTTATAGATATAAAGGGTCTCGAATATTGCAGAGTAGCTACAGTATACGACTTATATAATATTATAGTGAAGCACGACGTGTGCGCAGAGTTATAGTTGCTTAAAGTCAAAGTACCCCTCATATTTTCCGGTACGGTGGGTTTTCCGCGACTTAGGGACGGACGTTAGTGCAAACTTTAGTGGAATGCTGCTAAACTTACATTTACATCACACTCTGCCTTACGAATGTTAGACTAGTGTCTTAGGTAAGCACTAGTGTAATAGGGGGACTAATTAAATACCATATTCGTTACTATTTTTTGACATGTATACTGGGAACGGGCACCGGCGCTTTAAGTCTATACATTCTGTGATGTGGGTATCCTAAAGAAATTGAAGATAGGTCATGTCCTATAGTAGCTGCTCTGACTGCACCAGGTCTCCACTAACGTTAGGAATTGTTTCCCGTGGGAAGGGCAGTCCTTCTGGGGAAAGACTGTTAAAGGGAAACAGGAGAAGCAAGATTTGCCCCGATTTCCCATGTCTCTTACAACAGCTTAAGTTCTCTATTCCGTGTAGATCCGGCGAAACAAGCAGTTTTAGGCAGGCTTTCCTCTATTCCCCTCTCCACCTTTAGCCGTCCCTAAGTCCGCTTCTTTCCGCTTTGTTTCTGGGAACATGAAAGTAGCGCTCTTCCCCCCTTTCAGACCCTTCCAGTTGCCAATGTCCTGCCAATTTATCCAGGTCAATGCCCCCACCCATGGTTGTACGTTCCACCCAAGTTCTAGCATTACATCTGTGCGATTTTGAAGCTTTCCACTGACGTCGGTAATCTGATACTTTGGGCGTTGGTTTCTTAGGTGAATTTCACCTTCGGGGTATTGAGAGGAGGTGGCTCTGGACTTCGTTTTAGAGCCTTTAGGAGCTGGGTGTATGTAGTGATTTTGATGCCACGGCGCTGAGGAGGATGGGAGGATGGCATCCCAAATGATAGCCTGTGATGGCGGCTCCGATGCTTTGAGAGAAGGATACGTTGCGGTTATGTAGAGGAAGGCTTGCTTTGTATTCCAATTAAAGAGAGTAGAAAGGTCTAATGATAGATGAAGTCAGCAATGGAGTCGCTGGGTAAGAGCGGCGTCGAGGAGTTGTAGAGGCCGATGTACCAGCGTCAAGGTCGAATTTGATATGAGCATATTCTTCTTTCTTTTGACTGTAATAGTGTGGACGACCTCGCACCCTACAAATTGGATTAGTGACATGATTAATATCAGATCCTGCAGATCTCCATACACCTGTACGTTTCGCAGCTTAACACTGGCTGATGGCGCCTGGGGGGAAATAAGAACAGAAAGCGCGATGGCTGTCGCAACGCAGAACGCTACGGTGGTGAAAAGTCCGAACACATTCTGTGCTCGCACGAGAGTCGAGTGCATACTGGCCTTCCGGTAGCATATGTATTCAGAGTTGTAGTGTTGGTCGATCGGTCAGCGTTTGACGCTGTGGTAGCTGTTATTAACACGTTTCTGTAGGGACCAACTGCCAAGCAACACGAACCACAACCAATCATTTTCCTCGACAAAGATACTTGAGGATTCAGGAATTCTGATGTTCACTTGTTTTTGGCGATGCTGGCCAAGAAGTTTAATAGAGAAAGCAGGAACACTGCTTATTCGTTGTTAACTGAATGGCAAAGGTCTAAGAATTATTTCACTATCTGAAGGCAACGGTAGCGGGATAGACTGATGAGCAGGATTGTTCCAGGTTTGGGGGTATGGAAGGCGAAGAGTATCAGATCATTATCATTACACATAACTAGAACCACCAACACGGAGAGAATTGCATGTTCTCCATTTTCTCTACTTTGGTAGCTACCACTGATGTGTCCCGTCTATGAAAGCCACTATCTCCAGGCGATTCAAGAAAGATGCCGCACTGCTGAACAGGTGAGAATATCTACAAATCAGCATTAACCCGGATGATGGGCACGCTGATGTAACTATCCTCCCTATGCGCATATGTACCTAAAAATGCATCTGTCTTCTCTGAACGCCAGAGCTGTAGAAGGCTACACTAATATCATGAAGGGACCACAGAGTCACTGCGCCGGTGTCTCTTGCTGCGCCACTGAGGTGCCGCTTCCTCTGGAAGCTCCTCGACCACGGGAATTGCCTCGCGCACCACCTCGTCCTCGTCCTCGTCCTCGGCCGCGTTGGCCGTTATTCGCGTCCAGAGTTGCTGGAGGCGGAACATTCGTATATGATTGTGGACGAAATGTGGGGTTGCTCTGCACGGTGCCTTCCGTAGGATCTGTCATATCTGTTATAGTAAAGCCGCCACGATTGGGTGTAGGATTGGAGACCGTATTTCCTCTGCCTCGTGGGGCGAAGTTGTTTCCTGCGTTCCCGTGAGGAGCGAAGTTTCCTCGAGGCAAAAATCCATTGGAAGAATTGCCACGTCCACGCGGGCTGTTCGCAGTACTCGAGGCTGGATTTTTACGTACAGGTAGTTGCTGCTGTTGGTGAAGGCCTCCCTTCGACCAATTGTCAGAACCTCTGTTAGCGCCAGTTCCTCCTCGTCCGCGCGACGTTCCATTTTGTGTGCTTCCATTCCGATGCCCTGCGATTGCTCCTCGGAAAGATCCCCGTAAAGGTGGCGGAGTGCTCGCTGGAATCAGTTGCCCATGGCTTCCAGGACCCGTAGGCGCGCCATAGCCTCTTTGCATAGTTAAAGGTTGAGGAGACGACGTTGCCCGGTTTGCTGCAGCTGCGGCTGACCATGAAATAACTTGCTTGTCTGTGAGGTTTAGGACGGATGTGATGGGTACTGTCGAACCCCTGAAAGGAGAGCAACGTTCCCCAAGGGAGGTGCCACTCATGAAAGTGGTGTCAAAAACAACGTCGAGGAGGATTGTCCTTGACGTTCGGGTCATGCCTACAACAGTGCCACGCTGCCCAATTGGGACTCGGCCAGAATCCTGGACATATACTACCCTGTCACCAAGGCTAAACCTTTGCGTTCCAACGCGCTGCTCGGCGTCTGATGGCTTAAGCAAGGCACTCCGCGGGACGGCTTTGAGCTTCTTCGGTTCCGGGGGTTGCCCATGTTCCAGAGCATGATCTGTGGCCTGTTCAATTAACTGTACCACATCAGAGTCGAGCTGCTGTGCCTCTAAGGGCACCTTCTCAAAATGTTTCGATTCGATCAATTTTAGCCATGCACCAATCTCTTTCATCTTCTCCTTTGCTGTCTCCGCCGGGTAAAAGTCTGTGTCCTCGTAAATGTCGCCTTTCGGGTTTTTCATGATGCCTGCAATGAATTCTGGAAACTTGATCATGTATTGCTGAATTAACTCAATGGCCTTACGACTGTACTCCCATCCTGTGTCACCACGGCGGGAGTAACCTAGCACCTTAAGCTTCTTCGCTTCGAATTTGAGATTCAAGCCGAGATTCAGCCGCAATCCGCTGGAGTTTACGGAGAAGGATGAGGTGAGTTTACTGAGAACGAGAGGATTGAGACTGAGCATCTTAGCTACAGCGAATGAAGGAGTGTACGGGGTCGTTTGCTCTGCACGCATAGCTATATCCCGTCCGAACTCGGTCTCGCGTCCTTTGACTGTCAGTACCCATATTGTAGCCTTCTCGCCTACATGGGAGATGACTTCTAAAGGTCGACCGTATGCAAAGTCTCCTAGAAAGAATGCCCTTGACCCTTCAGGAAACTCCTCAGCAAGGGGGACAGCGGCTTGCTCTAGAAATCGTTGGTCAACACTAATGACCTCGTCCACAACCATCTGAGTTGCGTAATCAGTTTCCATTCCAGGAATCTGAGCGTACTCTTTTACGGTTGCTCCATCTTCGGATTTCTTGAGCCCTTTGAGCATTTCTACGTGCACAAGAGACTCAACCGGACCGACGACCATACCAAGTCGTTTGCTGCATACACTTTCGATTCGATCGGCCTTTTTCTTCCACTGCGATATCTCCTGAGGCCCATGAGGAATGAGAATAGCCTGTGGTGGGCCTTGATCTGGTAGGACGTAATCAAACAACTCGTCAGAGACTTTGGTGACCTTTGCCTCTTGCAAGAATGGGTATCCGACATGGATACTCTTCCCGAGTTTTTCTTGGGCCTCTGTGACCCCCCCCCGCGAATCGGTATCTAACAGCGTAATTACCATACTTTCGTTGCGTGACTCCTGCTGAAAAACACTAACACCATGGAACTCGAGCTGTCCTGCAAAAGGAAGGACCTTCAAACTAGGGAAACCCGCCAAGGCTGCTGCTCCAAGCTGTACCCCATCGACTAGGCCTACGTATACATCTAGGCCCTCCATTGTGGGTAGTTCGAAAATGTTCTCCACACAGTGGCAGTGCGTAAGATCCGGAAAGATACCGGGTAATGACGATGGATAAATGTAGTCTAGGTCTGATTGATATGTGAATTTCAGCGACACTCCGAATTCGTTTCTCGCAAGTTCGGCCTTAGAAAGAAGGTGGTCTTTGGTCGCCATTGCGGCTAGAAGTCTCTTCTCTTCTATGAATGGGATTTTGACCACGGCTTCCCATTCCACTCTTTTCCCATTCATGTCCAGCTCGAAGTCTCGAGGATAGAAGTCAATGATAGGAGAGTCCGGGCTCGTCATAAGATCATGGTATGGTAGAGGGACAATTCTCTTGCTCCGATCTGGAAGCACCCCCATCAGTTGCTGGTATGGTCGAAATGGTTGGCCAAGTTTGAAGTTCATATCAGCTTTCAGACCTTTCTTGACATCTACGCAACTGTTAGCAGATGCCATGTCAATCCGTTAGGTGGTTTTACCTGATATCATTGGTGAATAGTGATACCCATAGAACCATGGCCATGATACCACCCCTCGATAATAATAGTAGAGTACCCATTGAAGGCCTTGAACGTAATTTTCTGTTAATTTGGTCAATTCCTCTTCGTTATCTAGGTCCCATCCGAATTTGGTCTCATAGTGTTGATTCTTCCAAGCTAAGAACATCTCTTCATATTTCTTGTCCATGGCAGTCTGGGCTTCCTCTGGGGAAATGTCAACTACTTTGGCGTTCTTGTATCTTTGAAGGACTCTCAAAAGCGCATTCTGCGACTCTTCGTCTTCGCTCTCCTCTTCGTCCTCGTCTTCTGTGGCAAGCTTTGGCGGGAATGAAAGTTGAATATGTCTCTCCCCTTGATCGTTCTCAACGGTCTTCCATTGTAGATGAAGACTATCTGCCAGCTCTTCTATGAATTTCCGATCCCGAGCCGGGAGAGCTGAAGGAAGATCGTACGGCACCGAGGCCGAATCTGAGGTGACAAGGCGCTTGTTCACGAACTTTTTGATATTCTTGAACAGCTCCTTTTGCTCCGAAGAGATCACTAACTGACCCTTCTTTTTGGTTCTCTCCATGACGTACTCTCGCCCAAGCTGCTTGCCTTTGAGCCAACTTGCGTCTGCATTTTCTGATTCAAAATGGCGATATTCAACATGAGAAAGTTCATCCAGGAGAAGTTCTAGCCTCTCTAAGTTGATTACACCACCTTCATTAATGTACCCTTTTGCTCTAGGCAATACGCTTTTGTAAACGCCAAACATGAGAGCCAACGCGCCTTCGTTGATGTGCAAATGCGGAAGATTGGGAAGGAAGTCGTTGCCAACGAAGAAAGCCATGAGAATAAAATCGTCAATTACTCGCTCCATATCAAAAGGGAAGTCGAGAGCGCCTGGCTCTTCCAACTCCTGAAACTCCAGTTCCAGATATTCGCGAACAATGCAGAGATGCATGAGGTAAAAATTTTGGTGCTCCAGTTCCTTGGACTTTTTCTGATTTTGCCGTCCAAAGGTGACTTCCTCTCGCAGCAAACAGAAATGAGGGTCATGACTAAGTAGTCCAAGCATAATCAGGTCCGCATCTAGTCCATAAAGGCAATGTCGTCTATTTGGATCGTAGTTAGGCTGAGATTTGGCCTGTCTGATATACTCCATAATCTTGTGCTCTCCCTCACCTGGGACCTCATGTCCGGAGAGGACTATCTCCACGCCTTGCCAATCGATGTCTTCAGACACCTTTTTATTGATAAAATACTTCAGTTGCTGTGTCAACTTGGCCATGAACTCGGTACCAGGGGTAATGCAATTGCTGTCGAAGGCTTCTTCTTTCGGCATCTCGACTCCCTCCCGTATGGCCTTTTCTCGCGCTTGTTCGGCTTCCAACGCAGTCCTGAATCTTCGCGCGCGTTGTTGATTCATCTTCGCACGCGGAGCGACGCCATCAATAGCCATGAAGAAAAGTTGCTTCGGCTTGATCTTGCCGAATAGGTGCTCAATATAGTTGAAGATAGCGATAAACATCTTGTCTTCGGTCATGCGAAACGTCGGGGAGTCAGAGTCTTTGTGAGTGCAATTATGAATGATACCGTTCATATCCAGCTGGTACGATGTTAGCTTGATTTTGCGTGATGTGCGCTACCTGCAGAGTAGCTCACGTAGAGACAGTCGAACTCGGGAATGCGGTTCTCTGCAATGAGTTGCGAAATGGCTGGATACCGTTCCGACATCCATCGGAAGAACTTGGGGACACCCATATTTGCAGCGCAATTTGCGAAAGTATGTAAAAATAGATAGATGGCAAGTCGTCCGGTTGAGAGGGAGATGTTTACGGTGGCGGGGCTGGAGGTTATGGAGAAGTACTGAGAAAGGAACGGAGAAGAAGGGGGATGGAGAGAAGAGGCGGGGGCGCTTGGAGCGCCAGATAATGAAGAACAGTGAAGGGTGAGAAGGTGTAGATTCTTGACTCTGTGGTCCTCAAAGAGCTGGGAGGTGAGCTAGCGCGTATGCGAAGGTGACCCAGCAGCACCGATGACTAAGCGAAGCACGTGTATGCCCGCATCGCGTCTCCCAGCTCCGAATTTCGAGCTTTCGCGTTTGCCCACCAGTCAGCGCTCTCATTGTCAACGCATTTCCGTGTGAGCGCCCAAAAATGGATGATATCATGAGCGGTATACTTCCTAGCATCTTTTTTTTTTATACTGTCACCCATGCATATGCTAATATTCGCCATTCTTAGATCACCTGGACCCCCGCCAGGAGTTGGAGGAGGAGCATGTTGAGATGAAGATTGTCAACGAAGAGTACAAAATATGGAAGAAAAACTCCGTTTTCCTCTATGATTTACTCTACGGGTACACGCATCTGATAGTGCTTGAAGTGTTCTTACTGACTTAAACCCTAGACGCGCACTTGAATGGCCTACGTTAACCACTCAATGGCTCCCTGACAAGCGCCCGTAAGAAACATGCGCCGAATTTTCTTCAAGAACAATACTAATGATGAATAGCATTGAGGGTACCAATATGAGCCAGCACCGTCTGATTCTCGGTACCCATACGTCCGGCCAAGCTCAAAACTACCTTCAAATAGCGACCCTTGAGATCCCAGACTTCCGGGTGCCCGACCCCTCCGAATATGATGAGCAGCGTGGGGAGATTGGAGGACATGGAAATGCCAAGAAGCCATTCCAGTTCACGGTGATCCAGAAGATCAATCATCCTGGGGAGGTCAATAAGGCCCGTTACCAGCCTCAAAATCCAAACATTATTGCTTCATTATGCATTGATGGGAGAGTCTTAATCTTTGATCGTACAAAGCACAGCAGTAACCCTAAATCAGATGGCTCCGTGGAGTTTGAGATGGAACTTGTTGGGCATAAAAAGGAAGGGTTTGGATTAAGTTGGAGTCCCTTCAACGAAGGCCAATTAGCGACTGGAAACGAAGATAACACAGTTAAAATATGGTACGTTAACCGCTAGGCCTCCCAGACAGACCCGAACTAAATTATGTTTCTAGGGACACCAAAACTGGATTCTCCAAAGGCAACAAAACAATCCATCCTACCCACTCTTATACGCACCATAGCGCCATCGTCAATGATGTGCAATATCACCCTGTTCACGCACAGTGGATTGGAACAGTTTCAGACGATTTGACCTGGCAAGTGATCGATACGCGCATGGCTAGCTATCAGAAAGCCTTGTATAAGAAGGAGGCTCATACTGATGCTATTAATTGTCTTGCCTTCCATCCCAAGTTTGAATCGATTCTGGCGACAGGCTCTGCCGACAAGACGATCGCGCTCTGGGACCTGCGCAATTTTGATACCAAGATACATAGTTATGAAGGACATCGGGACCCAGTTGTCAATCTCGAATGGCATCCACAAGACGACGCTATTTTGGCTAGTTCTAGTTATGATCGTCGCATCTGTATGTGGGATGCTAGCAAAATTGGGGATGAGCAAACTGAAGACGAGGCTGAAGATGGTCCGCCAGAATTGTAAGTCCAATTGTGCTGTGCCAGAGTTCATACACTAAGACTGTTAGGCTGTTCATGCACGGTGGATTCACAAATCGCATTTGCGACTTCAACTGGAACAAGAACGATCCATGGGTTATGCTTGCTGCGGCAGAAGACAATCAATTGCAGGTCTTCAGGCCAGCGCGCAGTCTCGTCAATGTTTCTAAGAAAAGAGTGAATCATGGAGAGGTTTCAGAGTGATCTCTTCATATTCTTTTGGGTTACTGATTGTAAATGGTCAATTCTAGCAAAAGGCGCAGGTGGAGCTACGGCTTTAAATGTTATGGAATGGTAGCACCAAGCCAGGGGTTTATTCAGGGGGAAATGTGGCTTTCACTAGATCAGACACGAATTCAGAGTCGGTTTGATATGGTATTTTGAAACACGCAGGATATCTTCCCTGATTGAATCACACAAATCTGAGTGATACAAGCTTTATATACTCTTTAAACTCCTAGGAATCCATGGTTGGACAATATATTCTTGAGTAGTTGACGTGGTGGTCACATAAGTAACCCCTCTATGGGCCCTTGAAAGATTTGTAGAGTAGAATTATACTTTAAATTCAGAAAAATTGAAAAAGGTCCTTACATTGAGAAAGAATGTGATCGTTGAAGAGCTATGATACAACCATTCGTTAGAGCACTTAGACGTATTTCCGCCCTTAACTAGATTTGTCCACTGGACGTGCCGTGACAGCGTTCCTTGTGGCCTCTAATCAATGGCCCTTATCTTATCCCCTTTATGCTGAGCTTCGTCCAAAGTAGGAGTGGGAATATTCTGGCCAGTCCTTGGGTCAACATAACCCCAGAGCATGCAAGCAACATAGTATTTTTGCAAGTTCAACCTTCTTCTGAACCCCTCCATCATGATAAGCTCATCAGGCCTCAACATCGGATCGTTTCCCTTGCCCCACCCTTCCTTTCCTAACGCCCCGATCTCTTTCGCCGCAAGACCCATGACAGTATCTTCCGCGAACCGAGGGTCGAGGTCTTCGTCTTCCCTGGGAATTGTACGCACAATCATTTGCATTAATTCTAGGCGACTAGTTAGCATCTCACCACGGAGCGTTTTCCACAGGACGGTAAGCGATTTTTGTGTCAGGCACAACCTGCGGAGTGCACATTCACCATTGCCGTCAACAGGATCAGAGAAACGCATGTCTAGCTTGATGAAGAACATTGTGGCGAGCAAAAGATCCCTGTTTCCCCAACAGTTTTGTTCCTGGATATACCCAATGCGCGCCCCGTTGGTAGGCATGTCGAGTATGAACCATATCTTTTTGATCGTGGCGGTCGTGGCGCGCGGGACACGGTGGCTTTCGAGCGCGAGTAGTGTCAAGATCTCACTGACAACGTGCTCGCGGTATAAGACCATTTGGAGCCAGCGGAGGGAGGGGATATCGCGAGGGCGATCCGATTGCAATGATGCTGGTCGGAGGCATGGATCTACAATGCAGAGCGACTTGTAACACGTCCACCTGAAGATGGCAGCAGACTCGGGACACCGCTTGAGTGAATAATGCTTCATGTAGGTCGTGTAGTGGGAGTTTAGCAGATAGTGATAGTCTTTAGACATCGCATAAAGGTCAATGAGACTCTTGATGTCAAGGCGGCTAGACACTTCCAAAAGAAGATCGTTGTTCTCGAGTAGAGCCGTAAAAATGTTGAACGGTGGGTTCAGTTGTGTGGTTTCAAGAGCAGGTAGTATTGACGCAGGTGAGATACGGCTGCGCTTTCTCTGGAGCGCTAGTTGGGGACGCAATAGTCTATTATCAGTGGCAGTAGATCTGGACTCGCTGGTGCTTGCAATACGCTTATGTTTGCCTTTCTCGGGTTGCTCAACGACGACATCAGGTGGCTTCTGCTGTTCAGGTGTTGAGTCTGCGAGCCTGTGGTCGTTTTCTCCAAGTTCTACCGCGAAGCTTGAAGTCGGAGTTGGTAAGCTGTAGCGACCCGCAGCGGTCGCATTGGAGGGCGTCTCGGGAGTTTGACGAGAGGCTCCAGACTTTACATCTGAATTGGGCATGTTGCGCGGTGGGTCAGTCATGCTTTTGAGTCGGAATAGAAAATGTAGCTTCCTGGTTCTGATGAGAATGACTGGAAAAAAGAGCGATCCGGAGTAGTAGACGAAGCTAGAAGAGACGGCATTTCGCTGCTGCGGGGCGCTTAAAAAACTAGAACAATATCATGGAGACAATGGTAAGAAAATCGCAGTGACGACATTCACCTTAACTGCCCGCACAATGCTATGTAAGGCTTTCTCAGAGCTCTATTCGGATTTTCGAGGCAGGGCACGATAACTCACTGTGCATCTTGGTAGTAGACTCCAGAGTCAACAAGCATTCAGCAGCATATGTATGCCAAAACATGAATTACAGTTTCCTAGCGAATACAGTAGTAAGTCTGCCAACAATGTGCCTGTTGAAGGCTGGTGCAGAACCCTCCACTTTTAGAAATGACGACAAGCTAAATGCACGTACGTGACAGAATTCCGCCCGCCCCCAGAGTGGATGAGCACCGCCCAAATGCCGTACCGTCTTACTAGATGTTGGACAATAACCAAAACGCCAACACACAGACCTCCTGAACAAGTTAATATATCTTTATTTCCGGTTCAAGAGATTCAAGAACTCCTCCCGAGTTTTCGCTGTGGACCTCATGCGTCCCAGCATGCAGCTAGTGACTGTACTGGATCCGGTCTTCTGGACACCTCTCATGACCATGCAGAGATGGCTTGACTCTATAACAACAGCGACGCCTTGTGGCTGGAGCACTTCAGACAGCGCAAGTGCAACTTGCTTTGTCAGCCGCTCTTGGACTTGAAGTCTTCTCGCGAACATCTCTGCTATCCGTGCGAGTTTTGAGAGGCCTATGACTCGGCGATTGGGAATATATCCAATGTGCATCTTTTGATCATGACGTCAGCAACTTCTCACCGACAAATTGGTGATTTGGATTAGTCAAACCTTTCCGGTAAAAGGGACCAGATGATGCTCGCATAGAGAAAAAATTTCAATATCTTTCACGATCACAAGTTCATCATGGTCCTCATGAAACACCGCCCCATTTACGATATCTCGTAGATGCTCTTCGTACCCTTTCGTGAAAAACATCATGGCCTTGGCATATCGCTCTGGAGTACCAAGTAGGCCTTCGCGATCTGGATCTTCACCAAGACATTCAAGGATAGTCCTAACTGCGCCAGCTAATTTTGCCAGCCTCTCGTCTTTTTGTTCTTCCGTGGCTTCCTTTCTTTCCCGAGTCCCTCGGCCTGTGACCAAATAGTCAGCCGGGACAGCAATGAAGCACATAGCCACACTTACTAGGCCAACTCAATCCGTCAAAATCTATCGTGGGATGTTGTGTGTAAGGGCTTTGCGCACGACTCATGGCCAGTGGCGTGGGCGACACTGCTTCGTCCCTTGGGTCTCTGGCGTGTTCCTCTTCGACATCATTGGGTAATGGTTTGCTTCCCGTGCGGGTAGCTCTCTGATCTGGTCTAGGACCTTGAGGAGTGGAATTGTATCCGTTTGGGGCATCGAAGTCAATGGCTTGTCGACCGTGACTGTTGGAGGACTGGATTGCGGCGTAGAGCGATTCTCTTTCTCTCTTGTCTCTAGTCTCCGTAGAAGCATGGAGGGGTGATATGCCATTGGTGAGATGTAAGGGCAGCGCAGACTTTGGCTTCGGCGGAGAGGAGTCCATTGTAATATGTAGCGGCAAGGGTTTGGTGAGGGGCGATTTCGGTTAGTGGAAGAATGAAACAGAGTTTTCAACAATGAAGATATTGGAGGCTAGCCCGGGTGCCCTAATACGAGGGGAGCGCAAGTCCATGGCGAGGCGGGTGAGGGATATCTATAGCAAATTGAAGATGACTTATGACTACCCGTGCCTAGTAAGACAAACTAGGAGAAGTCCAAACTCCGAATGACAAACGCCAAGACGGTGCAAATTCACCAAACTTCCTTGGCACGCAGACACAGATCCCTGTGCCCCGCCATAGACCAGTTTCTTTGAACGTGACCAACAAAGCACTTGCCGAAGAAATTCCCGCGACGTCGCCAGGCAGACTGCACCTGGCATCCATCTGCCTCACAATCACTTATATTGCCCTACTCATCAACACAGGTACGTCGTTCCCAGACCAGCTCACTGCAGTCACGGCTTCCTTGTGCATAATGCCACGATCGATCATCGATCACCGAGCGGTGGATCGGGGACGTAGAGTCAACCCGGTCGCGTTGGATGAAGCCCCCCGCTCGCATCCCATCACAACACTGCGCTTACGGTGAAGCCGTCGTGGACAAGCAACCTCTGACATCTACCCTTATGATGGAGAATGAAGATGGACGTGAGACTTAAAGGCTAGCACTGGACTGAAGTTGGATGGCTGGGACGATCTTCGCAGCGTCCTGGGGGGAAGATGTGATTGACGCCTTCATCAACCCTGCTAATCCACTCCACTATTCGATTCACTCGCGAGACCAAAAAGCATCTGCAAATCAAGATGAGAGACAAATTCATTAGACTCGCTGCTGGTGCACCGCTGCGTTGCTTTGCACTCATACTGGTCACTTGGTTGACCCTCACAATCAACGACGAACTTCCATAGGTGTCATGTCGGCTTCTCCGGCTTCAGCAAACTGAAAGGCGTGGTTTGGGTGGCGATGTATCCGCCTGGCTCGTGAGAGCCGAGAGTAGCAGAGTCGAAGTCAAAGTTGTCGCCACATTGTCCGTCGATTTCTAATATGGCAGATTGCAAGCATACCTGCTACCACTCAAGAAGGGGTAGGCAAAGGCTATGAGCGGACGCGTGTTTTTACTGTTCGTTTTTTGATCTACCTAAGGAGAATAACGGCTATACATCCGTGATTGGCACGTCCATGGCGCGTCCATGGCTCGTCCATGGCTGGAGGCATTTCCCGGCTCATAGTGTAGGCACTGTTACCCGGAAACTGCCTCGACCATATCACCATCAGTTGGCCTGTGCGGCTCATCTGAATCCCTCCATCGAGGACGAAGTCGACAACGATATCGACTGCAGGGAAGCGCCCTTGCTGGGGCAGGCTCGCGATGTCCAACACAGATTTGTCGCCTAGTCACGGTGAAGCAGCAAGACGTCTATCTACATAAAGCCCGCTAACCAAGAAAGGTCGATCGTTCAGAGTGCTCTGCAGTCTTTGGGCGGATTGCTGGCCCGTTGCGCATTGCAGCAGCAGGCTTGTAATCATACCCTTTTGTGTCTTTAGATAGCTTTGTGAAACACGTGCATTGGTATCCGAGGTCGCGGTTGCAAGCGGCAGCTATCATGATGGTTGGACTGAGGAGGCGGACAGCAGGGCACACGATGACAGATGAGGGCAGACGGGGGTTATCACGTCGTCAAACTTTGCAAACGAGCGATGCAGATGGGCTCGCTGGGCAGTTCATGATCTTCGAGCATTCGTCCAACCGAGTCACGGGAGGGTTTTATCGAGCGGAGCCGCACTCGGAACTTCCCCATTGCCCTCTTCTCCAGCCTGCACCCTTCAGAGAGTCGTGCAGCGGGTATCGAGACGCGTGGAAGTGAATAGCATTGCCCGGCGGTCGCGACACAGATTCCATTTCCTTTCCTGCTTCCTTATCTTTTCTGATGGGTAGGTGTTGGTTTTTGTGCACGACCTACTCTTTCTTCTTGTCGCTTCTCGCGTAAAACGTGCCGCCGACACCTGCACCTTGCTCTGATGCCAACCTTGGACTACTGATGTCTTGACTTGTCTACATGGCTGGGTCGCGCCGAGCCCAGATAGACCAGTGGAGACCTGAGGAATCGTCCATCAGAGACAGAGACAGAGAGCGGCCGCTTGAGCGAAGCGATTCCAGAGAGCGTTCGCCAGCGGCACGCCGGGGGAGAGACGACCACGATAGGAACATCAAACGAAGCCAGCCCGGGTTTGGCCGCCTCCCATCTTCAAAGCATTCCAGAGCCCGATCGCGCGAAAGAAGCCGGAGCAGAAGCAGGACTCGTCGTCGCAGTCGCAGTCGTGGGAGGCATTCACCGTCGCCACGAGGCTCTAGGGACGACCTTTACCGGCCGTCGAGAGGGAGAGCGCCCAGTGTCGAAAGGGTTTCGCACACGCACAGGCATCGCCATCACAACTCTCCACCATCCACCAAACGTCGCCGCAGCCTTACACCATCACCGCCGAGGGACAGCAGCAAAAGAACAAAGCGTCGGAGGAGTCGCAGTGTTGAGCGGTCGCCATCCAGGTCACGGCAGCCGGATTCCTCCCGCAGGGCTACAGACAGGGCATACTCATCACGACCTCCCCGCACCGATCGAGCGGTTACGAGGCGTCCCTCCCCTGATTCCTACATACCTTCATCTACCCGCCGTCGTTCCAGGTCTGCCGACTCACACTACAGACCTACCCCCAAACATCGTAAACGATCCATCACCCCCGATAAAGGGTCCAAATCTAGGCGTGAAGAGTCACCTCGGCGATATTCACCTAGGAGGCATTATAACCGAAGGCACACACCGTCTGTAGAGGGTAGGAATAGGTCATACAAGGAGGCTTCTGAGAAAGATCTGAACCGGAGTCGGGAGCTCAGCAGCCGTCCATCAAGGGCATTTAACCGATCACGATCTCCACGATCTCCACGATACAGGCGATCGCCTTCACGGCCTGCTAGACGTGGTTCTCCGCGGCCTTTGAGACGGGAAAAGGAATCATCACACGAGCCGCGTTCATCCCGCTTATCGCCACGTCGTCGGCCCTCTCGATCACCTCCTGCACTCAAATCCAGAGCCAGCGCGAGAACAGACAACAAGGAACGTGAGCACACTAAACCTGGGCCGGGAAACAAATCCCTCTCCCGGAGGAATTCACCACGCCCGATATCTGGCGATACTTCAGATACACAAAGATCAGCTGACGGGGACGTGAAGATGAGGGACCCTTATTCGACACAAGGACGCCCGCCACGACCTCCAGTTGACACCCGCTCAAACTTTTCACATTCTCCGCCATACATGACGCCAAATCAAATATCTCCACAATCTCAATCACCTTATAGCAATACAAGGGGGGGGTGGGGTGGACAGCCACACTATAGAAGCCACCAAGGGTAAGCATTCCACCATCTTTTCAATGACATTGATAATGACAACTTCAGGTCTCCCATGCAAGGCTACTCACCTAGCCAATCTCCATATCCTCAGAACTATTCCCCCCAACCCCAAGGCCAATACTATTCTAATCAACCATATCCTGGGCCTCAACACCAAGTACAGCAAGGTTATCCAAATCCACCGTATCGCGGCGGTCATGGCAGCTACCGTGGTAATCACTTTAGTGGTCCGGACCGTCGTTTCCCTAGCCAAAGTCAGAGTTATCCACCTGTTCCAGCCCAGCGAGGGCGTGGTGGACATTTCAGCAACTTATCCTGGACTCCTGCCACAGGAAGGAGAGGAGGCCATCCTACCATTGAGAACAAGCCTCGCGGTGCTGTGACCCAGGTCGGACAGACCGTAACACCAGTCACACCTCAAGGAGTGCCAGAGCCATCTGGGTCTTCTGTTGATGAAGAAGATAACCCGTTTCGTCCTTCAAAGGACCTAAGGGTTGAAGATGAAACTACAAAGGAAGAGACAAAGATGCCACCCCCGAGCAAACCGGCTCCCGTTGCAACGTCACCTCAAGATGGAAAGGTGAAGTTTTCGCTCAAATCGAAAATTCCTCCCACGCTTGCAACCACGCCAAAGGTGGATATCACGCAGAAAATCCGCTCAGAACCAGTACGCTTAGAGGCCACCGTGGATACGAAACCCAAGCCACCCCTACGATCATCTCTCCCAGAGACTTCCGGAAAATCTCTTCCTGATTCTAGGGTAGAGCGTGATCGTGACCGCGATCGCGACCGTGACCGAGAACGTCGATATGACAACCAGTACGAGAGGAAATCAAACTATAGATCATCGGATGTGCGGGATTCCAGAGATTCTAGGGATTCTAGAGATCTGAGGGATTCACGAGACTCACGAGACTCACGAGATTCACGAGATTCACGAGACTCACGGGACATGCGCGATTTTCGAGAGTCGCGCGATCGAGATTTCCGAGACTCGCGAGATCTACGGGATACAAGAGATCGAAGAGATGCATGGCCCATTCGACGTCCAGATACTCGACCCGATAGCCGCCCAGAACGTCGCCCAGAGCCCCGGCCAGAACCCCAAAGAGTCGAAAAGAAGATTGTAAAGCGGATGAAACCGAAGCCAACTCTCTCACCTGAATTTTCCAGTTCTGATTCAGTTTATTATCGAAAACCAGGTAATGAATCAGTCGTGGGCTCAGGAACATATGGCAAAGTTTTCAAAGCTGTTCATGTATACACGAACGATATGGTCGCCCTCAAGAAAATCCGGATGGAGGGGGAACGTGATGGTGTAAGAGTCCTACCAAGTCTTCATCCATTTCTTTGCTAACTGTTGATTAGTTTCCGGTCACTGCAATCCGTGAAATAAAGCTTCTTCAGTCACTGAATCACGATAACATTGTCAAACTGCAGGAGGTCATGGTAGAGAAGAACGACTGCTTTATGGTGTTTGAATACCTCTCTCACGACCTGACTGGCCTTCTGAACCATCCAACGTTCAAGCTAGATCACGCACAGAAGAAGGATCTTGCCAAGCAGCTCTTCGAAGGCCTCGATTACCTTCACCGGCGAGGTGTTCTTCATCGGGATATCAAAGCTGCAAACATATTAGTGAGCAACACCGGGCAGCTGAAGCTTGCAGATTTCGGTCTTGCTCGATTCTACGCAAAGCGTGGCAAACTGGATTACACCAATAGAGTCATAACCATTTGGTACCGATCTCCTGAGCTCCTCCTTGGCGAGACACAGTACGGCCCTGCTGTGGATATATGGTCGGCAGCATGCGTACTTGTGGAAATCTTCACAAAGCATGCAATATTTCCGGGCGACGGCGGGGAAATAAACCAGCTTGACAAAATATATAACGTCCTCGGGACACCAACACGCAAGGAATGGCCGGGGATCGTTGATATGCAATGGTTTGAGCTTCTTCGACCGACGGAACGCAAGGCAAGTACTTTCGCTGAAAAATACAAAGAGCGCGTTACCCCTGCAGCTTTCGAGCTGCTAAGTGCAATGTTTCTCTTCGACCCAGCAGCGCGGCCGGGCGCGTCTGACGTACTGGAGCACCCGTACTTCACCACTGAAGAACCTGAGCCGAACCGTGCGTCTGCGCTCAAGGATCTCGAAGGCGACTGGCATGAGTTTGAGAGCAAGGCACTGAGGAAAGAGCGGGAGAAGCAGGACAAGGAGGCGAGGAGGGCAGCAAGAGAAGAATCACAGAGGAGGGATAGTGAAAAGAGAAGAGCAGACACTGCAGCCGAACCCGAGAGAGAACCCAAACGGGCGAAAGGGAGCGAAGGCGCTCAAGTAATGGTGCACTAAAGTCAGACATGGACTTAGCGGCATTATGGGCTTCAGGCATAACTTTGGTAAACATCGTGAAGCAAAATTTAGAGCATGCTTTGGTTTTGATGCTTAATGCTTCTTTGACATAGGCGGTTGTCTATTTGTCTATTCAGTTTCCCGCATCCATGGCGTCTTGCACTGGGAGCATCAGTATTTGTTACGTCCATGAGGACTTTTTTTTTCAAGAGCAGTTGACATATATTTTTGCATGTACATTATATACATACCGTAAGAGTCGGGCTGAAAGTGGAAAACAGGAACAGGTCAATATGCACAAGTCTAAAGCCATGAAGAAGCCCATAGACGTATGACGCAAGCCGGCGGCGATGGTTAAGGTAGTAATCGGTGTATGACAGGATTTAGGTGGTTTTTGTTTACCTTAATATTATTGGCCACCACCCAGTGCGGCCTGAGCTCCGGATACTTGGCGTAAGAGTGCGTCACAGTTTCGGACTTGAAGAGAAGCACCGCTAGTCAAGAGCACAAGGACGATGAAAACCCGGCCGAATAGCTTCTTTAATCCCTCAGTCGGCTTCCGTTTCAATTCGGATTGCGATTCTGTCCAAGTCGGCAGAGCGGCGACATCTCGCCGAATGTTGGAGTTAGAGCACATTTGCTTACTGCGGTTCCGGCAAAGTCACGATGTCTGGGCAGCGAAGTCAGAAAGCCGGGAAGAGTTGTCAATCACGAAAAAATAAAAATAGAAGAATGAAAGACATGATGGATTTTTAAGCTGCAACAGTGTTGGAACCGAGCCCTTTTGTTCCCACGCCTTGGGACGGTGATTTTGGCCCCGGCGCATTCTCCCCACGATGGCTCTCCATTTGGAAGAGCACGGGCGACGTTGCGCAGCACATTTTGCTCAGACGGGGCGAGCATCGGCTAGCCTGGTCAGACTTGGGCTAGAATTGGAGCGAATGCACTGACGGAGGCTATTCCTGGAAGGCACTCAAGCAAGCAATGCTTGCCTTTGCTCCCTTGACGACTTGACGATGCTTGCCGACCACGCGGACAGGTGGATTGCGCAATCTGGCACTTTTGGCACTTTTGAATTTTGGCACCCTGGGGTACTGGGGCACTGGCACTTTGGCACTTTGGCACTTGGGCATGTCGGGGCAGCACGACATGAGGGATGGTTCGTGTTCTCCTTTTATCCGCCCAGCAGTCAGGGCGGCATTAGGCTGTGCAGGCGACGTCTCTTGGATAAAATAATGGTCAGAAGAAGCATGGGCGGAGTACGCGTGGAAGGTACCTGGCCGCGTGGATAAAGTCTCCTGTGCATATTGCAGCTCGATTGCAGCTCAATTGCAGCTCGATTGCAGCTGGCCATGGCCCAGCAGTCCCTGGCGCGGGGAGGCTTTCCAGCAACGAGGCGATCAACCGACATTAAACGTTGATCCTAATCCACTTCAGGCCGGTTTCCCCACCGAACGCCCGGATGGCAAAGCAGAGGAGAGCCAAGAGCCTAGTAAAAGCCTAGTAAAAGCCTAGTAAAAGCCTAGTAAAAGCCTAGTAAAAGCCTCGCAAACGCCTGGCAGAATCTTAACACAAAACGTGTTCGGGGCGCTTGGGGCAGGGGAAGACCAACCTACCAATCAACGGCGAGTCCAGCCGCACTGCTTCACCGCATCGTGGGTGAAATGCCGCATGTTCCCGCCGATGCAGCTGGCGCTGGGTGGTGCTGGTGGTGCTGATTTTGCTGCTGATTTTGCTGCTGATGCGCTGCTGATTTTGTTGCTGGTTTCTCTGCTGGTTTCGCTGCTGGTTTTTGCTGCTGGTTTTGCTGCTGGTTTGGCTGCTGGTGTGCTGCTGCCCACAAGCACTGCGATCCTGCTGAACCCAGTCCCGTACTCCGTAGCTAGTCGAGCCGCAACCCTGAAACAGATTCCCGTACCGCTTACGCCCCGCCAAATCCCGCGCGCTGCCCTCGCACTCTGCCTCGTGCACCCCGGGCCTGTCGAATTTTTCTTAGATCAGCTCGACAAACGCAGCCTCCTTCCCACTACCGCTACCCTTCGCTGAGCGGCGACGGAGAGACAACGTGCCAATGATGCCGCTCTCACTCTGCTCCGCGTTGTACATGAAACCAACATGTCGCCCGGACTATGCCAAGCGTCCACTATCGTTGGTCCACAATATATTTGACCGACTATTTCGGGTATTACTCCTTACGGCGGCCACACCCCTCTTGTTCACTTCTTCACTTCTTCTTTTGCCTCTGCCGCTGCTGCTACTTCTTCTCGCCCACTTTGTATCAAAGTCCCTTCAGCCACAAGTTCTAGCCAAGCACTCGGCTCCCGTGCTTCTTGTTTCATGCCTGCAGAGCGAGCCATCACCTCGCATATTTATCTTCCATATCACAAACCTCCTGACCCTCGACTTCCTAGCGCCTGCCACGCAACCTCACACTCTCCTTAACCATGGTCGACGTTGCTATCTCCAGTCAACTCCAGCAGTGGATGTTCGATAAGACTATTCGGCCTGAGCGATCCGACAGCGCTGCAACTTCCCCAGAATTGTGCGGCTCGGAGGCGCTGCGAATATCCCCGACTGCTGTGGAACCTCCTCAGGATCTAGAAACAACCGAAGCCATCTTCCAGGACCGGTACCTGTCCTCCGAAGAAGATTTGTCTCCAATGGAATCAGATTCGGGGGAGGGAATTATCTTTGAAGGCGGCGACGACTGCCTTTCGGCAAAGCGAATCTCATTTTCAGGGCCTGAGCTCTCAAAGGCCTGCGATCTTGCCGTTGTCGTCTCATATGTCTCTGCTGGCCGCCCCAAGATTGTCAATCTTCCTTTGGCAATTCGAGAACGGCCTTCCCGGTCATCGTCCCTGGTAAACCTGTCAGAGTCAGCAAAACCACTTCTGCATCAGCCTTCACGGTTATCTTTGTCAACTTCTTCAAGTGGACCATCCTCCGCCTCTGGTTCTAGACGGCCCTCAACGGCGAACAATCCCTTCTCCCAAGAACCCAGTACACTAAGAATCTCTACCTCCCCTGCGTCCTCTCCATCGACGGACACTTCGAGCCAAAGGAGCACCTCATCACCTTCAGCCACTAGCGATTTCAAGCGGCCCTATACAGCAAGAGCAACTTCGTCTCTATATTCTAAGTCACCACGAACATCCGAATACCCGACATCAGCTAATTCTCCTTCCTCGTCATTCCCTCCTCTTCTCACTCCGACAACACCCAACACATCGCAAACACCATCCTTCTTAAGCTCTGACCCTTTTGCGAACGACTCGATGTCCGCTGCATCTCCCACAACCAAAAATGCCCCTCACAGACGCCTCCGAAGCATATCTCGCACGCTATCACTTGCCAAAATCGCAGTGATTCCGACCTACAAAAAGGTGGAAACGAAAAAGGACACAACTAGGGGGGGCTGGGGATCTCCAGTGTCACCATACACACCACAGACGCCAATACCAGCAATTGTTCTGCCTTCGCCAGCTCTGTCTAGGGGAAAGCGGGCTTCACAAATGATGCTTCGTGGAGCGGATGAGAGAGAGCCGCCTTTCGAACTTCTATCTGTGCCAGCGGAGCTCTCTGACCCAATACAACGCCCGAGAATGGTTCCACGGGGCGCAGATGAGCGCGCCCCGACAATTGAACTCCCTCCCTTTCCTGCGAAGACTGTTCCGGACATAAAAACGAGAAGGTTGAGGAAGAGGAAGAGCTTGATAGACTTCGAGAGATTGAGCAATCTCAAGTGAATTCCATCTGCTCTGGGAATCTATTGGTGAACAAATTCTTTTCCACAACCCAAAAATTGCAAACGGCTTAGCCCCGGATTCAACATTATCGGCGAACGAACGATTCGAATATCGGCCGCCTCGAAGGACCTGTGGTCAAGTATCGTGCGGAATATTACTGTTGAGAGATGCGATGGAGGTTGTTAATTTTTATTTTCATTTTTTTCGTTGATTGAGTGATACTACATTATGGCCTAGCGTTCCGGCATCTGGACCTCTCCCGACTTAGGCAGCATTGGAGTGGGAGTTTGGGCGACAGTGGCGTTTGAGGAAATACCCATGACTTGGAACCGCCATTTATATTGTGTGATCTATCATGTCAATATTTTGTTCTTCGATTCGTTATCCTGTACTTAATCACCATGACCTTACGATTCTATTGAACGCTTTTTTACGGCTTTGGCTATTTTCTCCGCGCTATGACCAGACTTGTTCATCGAAATATATCACCATCCAGCTTGAACCGTATAAGGACTATTATAGATACCGTCTTTATTATCGGGGTCCTCAAAAGAATCAAGTTTACCATCTAGCTTTTGGATGCCTTATACATTCGCCATCTCTTCCGTGTAGTCGGGCAAAAAAATTTCCTTCTTAAAAGGAGCTTCTTTGATGCTATGAATAAAAACCTATTATTAGCATCCATCGCTACTAGAGAGGGAAAAAAGCGCGACATATACCTTTCAGCCAGAAATTAAACAGCTCTTTCCACAAAATTCTTAGATTCTATCCCTTCCTACGGTGGTTTGGGTTCAACGTTATCGATAAGAATTGAACCAATCAAACCAGCTAAATCTTCCCTCAGTCCTAATGTTTTTTGGTGTTCACGCACACGCCACTTTTGTATTGGACACCACCGTAGCAAGGGATAAGCTTGCCCTCGTAGAATAGGTCCCAAGCAGACATAGCTTCTTTAAGGGCTTTTCTGGCCTGGACTATGGCATTATGCCACCCTGAAGTTGAATCTCTTCCTTTACCCTATGCCTTACCCCTATGGGGCCGCATTTGCCTAGCGTTAATCGAGAAATTAAAAGAAATAAAAACGTTTGCCGTCGCATAATATCGCCATAATAGGTAGGTTCATCTAAGCATAGGCCGTAGAATGTTAATCCATATCTAAATTAAGTGCGTCCCAAACCATACCATCGCATTCCGCAATGACTTATGCGAAACAGTTAAAGGGGTCGTTCGGTTGCAAAAGCGTCAGATTGAATCTGAACTGAAAGTCTGGCAGAACGAACACGTTCCTTCCCGATTTGACACGCGTCTGTGGCTCTACGGGTTGCACGGACGTGCGCAATCTGAAGCCTTCAGATTCAAATGAGGAGCTTCGAGCTCCTGATTTGAACTGACGCCAAGACCTCAGTTCAGATTCTATATACGGTAAAGTTGCCAAATTTTTAGTGACTTTTAGCGTGTTTTTTGGGCGGTCAGAGGAACATTAAAAATTTGTGGCTGAAGTTAAGTTGAACTGGAATTCAACCGAACGGTCGCCTCAGAATCAGATTGGAGCTCCAGATCAACTCCATTCTGAAGCCCTCATTCTGATCTGAACTTGCAACCGAACGACCCCTAAGGCGCTCTGTTAAACTTCCTATATCCAGTTTGGATTCGATGAAAACAACCGTAATCCCACTATAGATCTTAAACTGGTATTCTATACGGCCTTTGGTCGTGAGCCTACCCCCCAAGAGTGTTTCTGGAGTATTAAACAAAAGACCAGAAAATAGGGCCACAATTCGGTTGAAATACTACGTAGATGTTAGCAGTGAATTTCCTATATAGTAGTGGGACTGCATACTGCCGACAGATAACGTGATCGAGCTTCCTCATTTTCGTGCTTGTCCATAGGTCCATATTGTGCTGAGAACACCTGGAGGTCCTCGACGATTTTGTGGAATATAGTGTTCGGGAGTCGCGAACCATTAGCATTTGAACAGAATACCCGGGTATCCCTTGACCCGTCAATTCGCGTCCAATGGTTATCGATAAGAACTAGCCAATCAATCGTGCTGAATATAACGCCCGTTCTAAATATAAAGCTTTTGATTTATAGTAATTTAATATACACACCTAATTTTGGGAGTCAAGTCGCTTGATATAAGGCTGCTAGCACTTGTCCTTCCTACAGAACCGTATTTTGCATTGTAGTAGGCAATTAATTAATGGAATCTATAGGTCCACGCACTGTTTTGAAACAGGTGTTTGCGCACGGACCACTTACTCGTGGGACACGGGTCAAGGGGTACTACGCGTGGGCGTGCTCGCAGAGGCAATTCGTAGACATCAAGCAGAGGTATCAGCACCCAAATAAGTTTACGCGGCGCCTCACGGAGTACTGCGCAATCGATGTGTTGCAATTATCCCTTAACCCACCAAATTTCGTTCCCGTGTTATCGATAAGAGCCAGCCAATCAGAGTCATAGAATTCAACCACTGCGAAGTTTAGAGTACAAGAGATCGCCTCTAGAGGTGGCTCCGCGAAGCCTGGAGGAGCTCTGCTCCGACGACCATAAACGAAAGGGTTGGTCTAAAATACGTCAATGGCGCCAAGTTTAAAAGTGTAGGTGTGATTAAGAGCCCTGGGGTTAAAAAGGCCTGGTTGTGGGGCTAATGCTAATCCCTGCGGAAAACCCGCCTACGGGAGCGCCTGTACCTTTGATGTGTATCCGTTGACGAGGATACAGGTTGGATGGTTTAGTTGACTTAGCAACCGCGCCAAGCCAAACGCCGAGCAGCGGAGGCAGTGCATCACTGCCACAACACCACACTCAAGACCGTTTATTCCAACACCAACCACAGTTCCCCCATTTCCTCTATTCTTTAATCCCAGGAAGTAGACCCTTAACAAGGGTGTGGCCAGAGCGGGTCGGCCGTCCTCCCTGCTAGCGGTGGCAAAGTGACATCTGAACTACGACAGAAACTACTACCTAATCCAACCACTTTGCATGTACATCCTCACTTTAACTAGGCCATATGAATAACATAGTGTAACTATAATCTTGCACGCGCCCTGTGAAATATGAAATGTTATTGTTACCTAGTCCTTAAGCGACCTTTAACCAATAGAGCGCGTTGAAGCCAGCGCCCTCGTCCGAGATACGATACGATAGTATTTTGGATCAAGTATGACGTATCGCAATTGGGATATGTTAAATGCATGATACCGTGCATGACCGCAAGGAAGGATAGAGACCTAATGGCTACATTAGCCTTTACAGTTTTTCCGCTCCTTTAACGGCACAGAAGCCGCCACATATATTAAAATCTGCGCGAGATTTGAAGAGACCTAAAATACACTACAGAACTCCAAGATACTTCGCAAAAAACTTTACTCGTCGACCCAATCTGAAAATTCTTCAGAAGAAACACAACATATCCCACAGAAACCCATACTTTCCCCTTCATTGTTAGAAGCTGTGATCGATGTGACTAAGGAGGATGCTGTCGGACGTAATTGCTGCTCTGCTAAGAGCATTTGTTGAGTCCAGCCAAGGGCTCTATTGTCTGACAACTCCCCTATTCCTTCCAGCTCTGTAATAAACTCCGGCAAAGTAGCAAGGTTTGTGCGAATGAAACCTCGTGGTGATCCATGTTGCCTAAAGAACTCGTCCATGTACTGAATCGTCTTGCCCTTAAGAATAACAATCATCTCCATGAAGACAACACCTAGGCTCCAGATGTCGGACATTGTATTCCGAGACTCTTGCAGAGCAACCTCTGGCGCGCAATATCTTGGGGTCATCCCGTTTACCATGCTCATGGTGGTACTACCGTTTGCATCTTTGAAGTCGAAAGATAAGCCAAAATCTGCAAATAAGATGTTCCCACGGTCTACAAGAATATTGCCCGGCTTGATGTCCTTGTGTCGAACTTTCTGCTCGTGCAGAAACTCAAGTGCCCTGGCTAGGCAGCCAAAGAAGGTTCGTAGTTCGTGGTGATTAGATGCGTTGGAGCGCTTTAAGTAGGCGGATAGGTCCATCTCAGCAATGGGGGACATTATTAGGCCAATGTATTTAGCATCAGTATAGCTTCCGACAAATTCCACGATATGGCGATGCTTTAGGCGTTTTAGGATTTCGATTTCAGCGACAAACTGCTTTATATCTTCCTTCCGTCGGCCCCTAAAGGTGAAACTCCGAAGCACTCGCTTCCTGGCGTACTCCTTGAAGCTAATCAGACTAAGAACTTTGTCAACCTGGCCAAATCCACCATTGCCCAAGATTCCTTTTGTCTCAAATGGAGGAGATTCTCCCTGCTTAAAATAACAATGCCGCCCATTTTCACTCCTTTCTAAGTCCATCGATTCCGTTAGGACTAGGCTCTGGGCACTAACAAATGCTGCTCGGACACTTGGACGTAAAGAAGGTGGGAGATTCCGTTCGGTAACAGGGAACCAGTAATCAGAGAAGCCGACGTCAATAAATTCGTTAAGAAGATTTAGATAACCAATAGTCCGGAGGACGATATATGTTCGTGGAACCCTGTTCCATCGCGGATTTAAGCGCTCTAACAGCGATGATATTTCGCAGATTTTAGAGTCAGTATAAAAGACCTGGCTATCCCGTCCCTCCGGAAAAAAGCTATTTAGTCGGCTGGCTAAGTTCTGCGTGGTGATGTTCGTTGGTAAGGATGAAGAGAAGTTCAGCTGTATTTTGTGTATTTTGTGTATGGTGGTAATTGTATCTGCATGGTCTTTGCCGAGCTCCTTCTCCTGTCCGTGCGCTGCTTGTTGGAGCATCTCTTCAGCCTCCCTATACTTCTCCTGCTTGTGGAGCGTGCATCCCAGCCAGTATTTACTCCGGAGCGTGTCTTCATGGTCTTTGCCAAGTTCCTTCTCGCATCCATGTACTGCTTGTTGGAGCAGCTCTTCAGCCTCACTATACTTTTCCTGATCGTAGAGTGTGCGTCCTAGCCAGTACTTGCTGTAGACTGTGTCTACATGGTCTATACCAAGATTCTTCTCATATCCATGTACAGCTTGTCGGAGCATCTCTTCAGCCTCCCTGTACTTCTCCTGATCGTAAAGTGTGCACCCTAGCCAATACTTGCTGCTAAGCGTGTCTTCATGGTCTTTGCCATAATTCTTCTCGTATCCGTGTACTGCTTGTTGGAGCAGCTCTTTAGCCTCACTATACTTTTCCTGATCGTAGAGTATGCACCCTAGCCAGTACTTGCCGTAGGCTGTGTCTGCATGGTCTATACCAAGATTCTTCTCATATCCATGTACTGCTTGTCGGAGCATCTCTTCAGCCTCCCTGTACTTCTCCTGGTCGCAAAGTGTGCACCCTAGCCAATACTTGCTGCTAAGCGTGTCTTCATGGTCTTTGCCATAATTCTTCTCGTATCCGTGCACTGCTTGTTGGAGCAGCTCTTCAGCTTCGCTGTACTTCTCCCGGTTATAGAGTGTGAGCCCTAGCCAGTACTTGCTGCTAAGCGTGTCTGCATGGTCTTGACCAAGATTCTTCTCATATCCATGTACCGCTTGTTGGAGCAGCTCTTCAGCCTCACTGTACTCCTCCAGAAAGTAGACTGTGCGTCCTAGCCAGTATTTGCTTTCGAGCGTGTCTTTATGGTTTTTGCCAAGCTTCTTCTCCTGTCCACGCGCTGCTTGTTGGAGCAGCTCTTTAGCCTTACTATGCTTTTTCTGATCGTAGAGTGTGGAACCTAGCCAGTACTTGCTCTTAAGCGTGTCTTTATGGTCTTTGCCAAGCTCCTTCTCTTGTCTGTGTACTACTAGTCTGAGCTGCTTTTCGGCTTCACTGTACTTGTCTTGACAGTAGAGTGTGCGTCCTAGCATGTACTTGCTGTAGAGTGTGTCTACATGGTCCTTGCCGAGCGCCTTCTCCTGTCTACGCAATGCTTGCTGGAATAGCTCTTCAGCCTCACTGTAATTCCCCTGTGTCCAGAGTATATTCCCCATTTCATACTCCTTTCTTCCTACATTCTTTATGTTATGCCTTGAGAGCATTGTGCTATCCTTATCCCAAGTATATCCCCTTGATGTTGTCTTGTAGATTGATCTGCGGATCTAGCGGCGGAGCTAACAAGGCAAAAACCGCGCGAGGGTGACTTTTGGTAGCACTGGCGCTGCTAGGCATTTAATGAGCCTACGGGATATAGTAGAGCGGGTATGAAGGATAGGTAATGACCTTAATAGTTCTCTAGCTCGATCGTGTTCTATGAGACCGCTTAAGCCGTGTTCGATTAGATAATAGCGTTAAAGCTAGGCTATATATACGGAAGCCCTGTATTC
>Ga0307515_10004491_pt1 | contig 28864 bp, 30 predicted proteins | sample 17_EM_MG_FD_194513 | JGI IMG/M metagenome (GOLD analysis project Ga0307515, IMG submission 194513) | Populus trichocarpa ectomycorrhiza microbial communities from riparian zone in the Pacific Northwest, United States - 17_EM | ecosystem: Host-associated > Plants > Roots > Unclassified | place... | reverse complement strand
GACCCGAGGATCCAACCGTGAGGCGCCGCCGAGGGATATGGATCCTCGGGTCAAGCCCGACGATGACGGGAATACAGGACGATAAGGAAGGCCGATCGCCTTCCTTCAAGGAGAATTTTCATGAAAGCCAAACTCGGCATGTCGCCCATCGCCTGGTGGAACGACGACCTTCCAGAACTGAGCGACGACGTGTCGCTCGAAGAATGCCTGCGCCAGTCACGCAGCGCCGGCTTCACCGGCATGGAGCAGGGGCGCCGCTTTCCCAACAATCCGAATGAGATGCTGCCGATCCTGCGCGCGGCCGACGTGACGCTCTGCGGCGGCTGGTTCTCCGGCACGCTGGTCAATGAGGAATTGTCAGCCAACAAGGACCGCATCGCGCCGATGATCGAACTGTTCAAGGCCGTCAATGCGCCCTGCATCGTCTATGGCGAAGTCGGCCGCTCGATCCAGGGCGACCGCTCCAAGCCACTCGCCACCAAGCCGCGCCTTGGCGATGACGAGATGAAGGCCTATGCCCGCCGCGTCACCGAATTCGGCGAATGGTGCGCCGATCAGGGCATGCCGCTGTCCTACCATCACCATATGGCGGCGGTCGTGGAAACCGAGCAGGAACTCGACGCCTTCATGAAGAATTCGGGCGAAGGCATTCCGCTGCTTTTGGATGCCGGCCATCTGGCCTTCGCCGGCGGCGACGTGCTGCGCGCCATCGACAACCACCATGCCCGCATCAACCATGTGCATGTGAAGGACATCCGTCAGTCCGTCATCGACGGTCTGGATCGCAGCAAGCAGTCCTTCCTCGACGCCGTGGCACTCGGGGCCTTTACCGTACCGGGCGACGGCTCGCTCGATTTCGGCGCCATCGTCCAGCGTTTCGCCGACTATGGCTACGAAGGCTGGTTCGTCGTCGAGGCCGAGCAGGATCCGCGCAACGCCCCGCCGCAGAAGATGGCCGAGATCGGCCATGCCGAACTGATGCGCGTCATGACCGCTGCGGGCTATACGGTGGAAACGGAAGGGTTTCCGAAGGGGTGATGTCTTTCGGGGCCTCGTTGGTCGGCGGTTACCCCTCACCAACTTCGGCCAAGGGTTCGCTGATGCTCACCCGGCCTGCGTATCCTCTCCCACAAGGGGAGAGGTAAAACCCGCCGCACCATCTTGCCTCATGTGAGGGACGGTGATCGTGGCACCCTACCTCTCCCCTTGTGGGAGAGGATAGTAAGCCCGCGTGAGACGCAGTCGAACGCTGGGCGCACTTGGTGAGGGGTAATACCTCTCGAACGAAATGGAGAACTTCATGCCGAACCTGCTCGTAAAACCCATAGGCGACCAAGGCCGCGTCACCCATGTGACGCCCGAAAACGCCGGCTGGACCTATGTCGGCTTCGATCTGCACAGGGTGAAGGCCGGCGAGACGATCAGCGCGCCGGCCACCGACCGCGAAACCTGCCTCGTCTGGGTCAGCGGCAAGAGCGAGGTAAGCGTCGACGGCCAGGATTTTGGCGTCATGGGTGAGCGCATGAGCCCCTTCGAGGGCGCACCGCATGCGCTTTACGTCGCGCCGGGCGCGACATGGCAGGTAAAGGCCGTCACCGATCTCGAACTCGCCGTCTGCTCCGCGCCGGGCGGTGGCGACTTCAAGACCAGGCCCATTCCGGCAGGCACCCATCCGCAGATGACGCGCGGCAAGAACACCAATACGCGCTACGTCACCAACATCATGCCGGAGGACGACAATGCCGCGCATTCGCTGCTCGTGGTCGAGGTCATCACGCCGGGCGGCCACACCTCGTCCTATCCGCCGCACAAGCACGACGAGGACAATCTGCCGGCCGAAAGTTTCCTGGAGGAAACCTATTATCACCGCCTGAACCCATCGCAGGGTTTTGCCATGCAGCGCGTCTACACCGACGACCGCTCGCTGGACGAAACCATGGCGGTGGAGGATGGCGACGTGACGCTGGTGCCGAAAGGCTATCATCCGGTTGCCGCGATCCATGGCTACGACCTCTATTATCTCAACGTCATGGCCGGCCCCTCGCGAGTGTGGAAATTCAACAACGCCAAGGAACATGCCTGGCTGTTTACCGGTATCTGATGCGCTATCCTGCTTCCCTGTAAAGGGAGGCACCAATGAAGATCGATGGGCAATGCCATTGCGGCGCGGTCGCTTATGAAGCCGAGATCGATCCGGATGAGGTCGGCATCTGCCATTGCACCGATTGTCAGCATCTGACCGGCTCAGTCTACCGTGTGACTGTCTCCGTGCCGAAAGACGATTTCCGCATCACGGCTGGTGAGCCGAAGACCTACGTCAAGACCGGCGACAATGGCCGGACGCGGTTCCAGATGTTCTGCGGCAATTGCGGCTCGCCGATCTATACGACCGGCACCGACGAGGACGCCGGGGAGATCGGCATCCGCTGGGGCAATATCCGGCAGCGCCGCGACCTTGCGCCGAAAAGCCAGATCTGGTGTTCTTCGGCGGCGAACTGGTTTGGCGAGCGCGATGCGTTGCCGGGCCGGGATCGTGATTGAGGAGCCGCGATGAAGACCGGTCAGTTCCGCATGCGGCGATGTGCGATGAAGGGCGTGGAAGCCGTCGAGGCCGATACGGCGCACAGCTTCGGCCGGCATACGCATGACCAGTTCGGCATCGGCGTGATCCTGCACGGAGCGCAGAAATCCGCGAGCGGCCGCGGACCGGTCGAGGCGGGCCCGGGCGATGTGATCACGGTCAATCCGGGCGAAGTCCATGACGGCCATCCGATCGGCGAGACGGGCCGGTCCTGGCGGATGCTCTATGTCGATCCCTCCCTCATTGCGGAAATGGTGCTCGATATCGGCGAAGGACGGACTGGCGATTTCGTATTCTCGCAGCCGGTGATGCATGAACGGGTAATGGTGGATCGGTTTCTGCCGGTCTATGCCGCAATGACGCAGGCCTCTCAAACGCTGGCGCCGGAAGCGGCGCTGTTCCAACTGATCGCATCGCTGATGGATTGGCGGAAGACATCCCGGTTTGTGCCACCGTCGATCAGCCTGGCCAAAACCTTGATCGACGATGATCCGCTCTCCGGCGTGACCCTTACCGATCTCGCGGAGGCGAGCGGGCTCAGCCGCTTTCAGCTGCTGCGCGGTTTTGCCCGGGCGACCGGCATGACGCCGCATGCCTATCTCGTCCAGCGTCGCATCGGGATCGTGCGGCGGATGATTGCCGGGGGCACGCCACTTGCAGAGGCTGCTTTCGCCTGCGGGTTCGCCGATCAGAGCCACATGACGCGGACTTTCGTGCGTGCCTATGGCGTGACGCCCGGCGCCTATGCGCTGGCCTATGGCTGACGGGCTGCAATTTCGTTCAAGACCCAAAGATGGCAATCCGGTTTGCTGCCGGTTTCCTCATCGAACGGAGAGCGTCTTGACCCTCGAATATCTGCTGACATCCATCGTCGTCATTCTCCTGCCCGGCACCGGCGTGCTCTACACGCTGGCGATCGGGCTCAACTCCGGTGCCCGTGCCAGCGTCTTTGCCGCGTTCGGCTGCACGCTCGGCATCCTGCCGCATATCGTTGCCAGCATTGCCGGGCTTGCGGCGCTGCTCCATGCCAGCGCGCTGGCCTTCGAACTCATCAAGTATTTGGGTGTCGCCTATCTGCTCTACATGGCGTGGAGCGTTCTGAGGGATACCGAAAGCCTTCGGTTGACGGATGAAGCGAAGCCAATGCCTGCACGCAGGATTATTGCAACGGCCATTCTGCTCAACAGCCTCAATCCGAAACTGTCGTTGTTCTTCCTCGCTTTCCTGCCGCAGTTCGTGCCCACCGGCACGCCGTCCCCGACGTTGTTCATGCTGGGACTTGCCGCCGTGTTCATGGCCCTGACCTTCATCGTCTTCGTGTTCTACGGCGTCTTTGCTGCGGCGGCGCGGCGCTATGTCATCGCAAGGCCGGGTGTGACCACCTGGCTGCGGCGCGGTTTTGCAGGGGCTTTCGGCCTGATGGGGCTGCGGCTTGCTTTGTCGGCACGGTGAACGCCGGAAAGAAAGCACGCTCGGCAATGGCGAAAAGGCGATATCCGTTTGATCTCAGACGGGAATCCCCTTATTCGAACGGGGAAGCTCCGCTCGCGCAAAGTCGGGCGGAGAGCCAGACCTTCAAAGGAGCCGCCCCTTGTCTTCCGCGTCGTCGCCGGTTTTCGGCAAGAAATATTCCGCCTTCCTGTTCGATATGGACGGAACGCTTTTGAGTTCGATCGAAGCGGCCGAGCGGGTGTGGGGAAAATGGGCTGAAAGCCATGGCCTCGATGTCGCGACTTTCCTGCCGACCATGCACGGCAAGCGCGGCGTCGATACGATCCGGCAGCTGGGCCTGCCCGGTGTCGATCCGGAAGTGGAATCGGCGATCATCTGCCAGGGCGAGATCGAGGATGTCGAGGGTGTGAAGCCCCTGCCGGGTGCGATCGAGTTCTTGAAGAGCCTGCCGCCGGAGCGCTGGGCGATCGTCACGTCCTCGCCGCGCGAACTCGCCAAGGTCCGCATCGCCGCCGCCGGTCTTCCCGAGCCGAAGTTCATCGTCATCGCCGAGGATGTCTCGCGTGGCAAGCCGAGCCCGGAATGCTACCTGCTCGGGGCAAAACGCGTCGGCTTCGACGCCAGGGATTGCCTGGTGTTCGAGGATGTCGCGGCCGGTGTGATCGCCGGCGAATCGGCCGGCTCCGACGTCATGGTCATCACCGCGACCCATACGCATCCGTTCGTAACGTCGCATCCGACGATCCCCGGCTATATCGGCATCGAGGTTTCGGTGGACGGAAATGGCGACCTCACCCTGATCGACCGCCGTTAGCAGGATGGACGTCGACCTCCTCCATGCGAGAGGATGTTGACGATCGTGCCGAAGGGATCGCGTACATAGAAGCGGCGCACGCCCCATGGCTCGTCGGTGATGTCGTAGATGATCGCAAAGCCCATTGTCCTGGCCTTTTCATAGACGTCATCGACATTGTCGACTTCGATCGAAAGCTGCGGCACCGGCGTGCCGGAGCCGCCTTCGCTGGCGATGGAGATTTGTACGGATGCCTGGCGGTCTGAAGCGAAGGTAACGATCCAGCCGTGATCCATGGCGAGGTCGAGACCGAGCAGGTCGCCGTAGAAGGCTTGTGCTGCCTTCGGATCGGGCGCATGCAGGTTGGCGACGATCCGCCGAACGGTCATCGTTCAGGCGCTCCCGCGCGCTTGTGCCATCGATTGATCGAGCTGTGAAATCAATAACAGGAGCATGTCGTTTGCCGGTGTCGGCACGCCGGCCATGCGTGCGAGCTGGGTGACGGCAAGTGTGAGCGGGGTGATCTCCATCGGACGTCCCTGTTCGAGATCCTGCAGCATCGACGTCTTGGCGTTGCCCAGGCTGCGGGTATGCTCCAACCGCTGGTCGATCGTCGTGTCGACGCGGCAGCCCAGGCGTTCGGAGACGGCTTTTGTCTCTGTCATGATCTTGCGCACCAGCGTTTCCAGCGGCCCGTCGACGATTTCGTCGATCCGGGCGCGGGTAAGGGCGCTGATGGGATTGAGGGCCGCATTGCCGAGCAGCTTCAGCCAGAGTTCGTCGCGGATGCGGTCGGTGGTTTTTATGGTCCAGCCGCTGACCTGAAACAGGTCGGCGATTTCGGCAAGCGCCGGCGAGAGGGCGCCAGAAGGTTCGCCCAGATGCAGCAGGCCGCTGCTGGTCAGGCGGATATGGCCAGGCTCGATCATCTGCGCGCCCTGATAGATCACCCCGCCGATAACCCGTTCGGGACTGATCCGCTGCCAGACAAGACCGCCCGGATCGAGCGCCTCGATCTGCCTGCCCTCAAGGCCGCTTGCCGTGTCGCCATGAAAATACCACCACGGAATACCATTCTGGATCATCACCACGCGGCCACCCGGCTTCAGCAGGCGGGCGATATCGGCGCTTGCCGACGTGAGCTGATGGCCTTTGAGAGTGACAATGACGAGATCCTGCGGCTCAAGATCGGCGGTATTGTCGGTTGCCGCAAACCTTGCGACGAGCGGCTCTGTCTTTCCCGGTTCATGCAGATGCAGGCCGTTTTTACGGATTGCCTGCAGATGCGCGCCGCGGGCGATCGCCGAAATCGTCGAGCCTGCGAGCGCCGGGGAAGCGGCGAGCCGTGCCGCCAGCGCACCACCGATGGCGCCGGCACCGAAAATGCAGATACTCCGGAAATGCGCCGAGAGGCCTGTTTTGGTTTCTGGGTTCTGCATAGGGCCTCCTGCAAGCGGCTTCAAAAAATGAGACGCTCCTGGTAACAACCGTCTTCACCCGCTTCCGGTCATCTAAGCTGGTCTCTCAGAAAATAATAGATACTCGCCGAGAATCCGGACCACCGAAAGCGCCGTCCCGCCAAACCTTGGTGCCTGATATCACGCCGCCTTGGCGACGTGATATTCCTTGATGGCGATCATCTTGATCGCCGGATAACGTTCCGCTTCATAGCGCAACGAGAACGAATCCTGCGCCAGGAACACCGGATCGCCGTCGAGATCGCGGGCGATATCGCCGCGCCGCGCGGTGATGAATTTGTCGAGGTCCGCCGGCTGCTCGGACGAGATCCAGCGGCAGACGGAGAAGCGGGCCACGTCGAAGGACACCGGCAGGCCGTATTCCGATTGTAGCCGTTCCTTCAGAACGTCCAGCTGCAGCGCGCCAACGACGCCGACGATGGCCGGTGAGCCGTCTTCCGGCGAGAACAGCTGCACGACGCCTTCTTCGGCCATCTGCTGCAGCGCTTCTTTCAGCTTCTTTGCCTTCATCGCGTCTTCCAGGCGCACGCGGCGCAGGATTTCCGGCGAGAAGTTCGGCACGCCCTGGAACACCAGCTGTTCGCCTTCGGTCAGCGTGTCGCCGATGCGCAGGGTGCCGTGGTTCGGAATGCCCACCACATCGCCGGCATAGGCGGTGTCGGCCAGCTGGCGTTGCGAGGCAAAGAAGAATTGCGGCGCCGTCAGCCCCAGTTGCTTGCCGGTGCGCGCCAGCCGCGCCTTCATGCCGCGCTCCAGCTTGCCGGAGCAGACGCGGGCAAAGGCGATGCGGTCGCGGTGGTTCGGGTCCATGTTCGCCTGGATCTTGAAGACGAAGGCGGTCATCTTGTCGTCGGTGGCGTGCACCGTGCGTGTGTCGGCCACCTGGTCGCGCGGCGGCGGGGCGATCTCGCCGAGCGCATTGATCAGGTCGCGCACACCGTAGTTCCTGAGCGCCGAGCCGAAGAAGACGGGTGTGAGGTGGCCTTCAAGGAAAGCCTTCCTGTTGAAAGGCTTGCAGGCCTCGATCGCCAGCGAGGTTTCGTCGATGAAGGCGTCGCGCTCGTTTTCCGGCAGGCGGTGGGCGACCATTTCCGGGCCGTTGACCTTGGTGGGAATTTCCTGCGTGTCGGAGCCGCGCACGGTATTGTCGGCCAGATGATAGGAGCCGCAGAAGGTCTTCGAGCGTCCGATCGGCCAGGTCACCGGGGCGCAGTCGAGCGCCAGTTTCTCTTCCACTTCATCGAGGATCTCGAAGGGGTCGCGGCTTTCGCGGTCCATCTTGTTGATGAAGGTGATGATCGGGATATCACGCATGCGGCAGACTTCGAAAAGCTTCAGCGTCCGCGGCTCGATGCCCTTGGCGGCGTCGATGACCATCACGGCAGCATCGACAGCCGTCAGCGTGCGATAGGTGTCGTCGGCGAAGTCTTCGTGGCCGGGCGTGTCGAGAATGTTGAAGACATTGCCGTGATATTCGAAGGTCATCACCGAGGTGACGACGGAGATGCCGCGCTCGCGCTCGATCTTCATCCAGTCGGACCGCGTCTGGATGCGATCCTTCTTGGCCTTCACCTCGCCGGCCAGCTGGATCGCGCCGCCGAACAGCAGCAGCTTTTCGGTCAGCGTCGTCTTGCCCGCATCCGGGTGTGCGATAATAGCAAAGGTGCGGCGGCGGGAAACCGCCTCGGCGATACTTTCGGCCATGTGTCGAGATTCCTGTGAGTTGTGGGCTGTCTAGCGATTTCGGCCCGACTTTGCAATTGACCCGCAGTCTCCGGCGGCAAAGTAATGAGCGCCATGACCCTGCACGCACAAACCCGCCCGACCCTGAACCTCGTTCGCCTGCCCAATGGAGCAGGCATCGATCTGCCCGCCTATGAGACATCAGGCGCTGCCGGCATGGATCTGCACGCCGCTGTCGAGGCCGGTCAGCCGCTGGTGCTGTCTCCCGGCAAGCGGGTACTCGTGCCGACCGGCTTCATCTTCGAGGTTCCGGCAGGATATGAGGCGCAGATCCGCCCGCGCTCCGGTCTTGCCTTCAAGCACGGGATCACCTGCCTCAACACACCCGGCACGATCGACAGCGATTATCGCGGCGAAGTGAAAGTGCTGCTGGTCAATCTCGGCGACGCGGATTTCGTCATCGAGCGTGGCATGCGCATCGCCCAGATGGTGATCGCGCCGGTGACGCAGGTTTCCGTCCGCGAGGCTACGGACGCTAGCGAAACGGCGCGCGGTGCGGGTGGCTTCGGCTCCACCGGCGTGTAGGTGCCTGTAGCGCCCGACAGCAACGGCCTGACGTTCCGGCAAAACTATTTCGGCGATCCGGCGGCGTGGGCCGGGCTGGTGGCACTGCTGCAAGATACGTTCGGCATCGATGTCGGCATTCAGGATCGCTTCGGCGGGCCTGATCCCACAAGCATGCCGTTTGGCTATTTCGATGAAGCAGGCGCTTGCGTTGCCAATTTCAGCGCCTTTTCCATGCCTCTGATGATCGACGGACGTCTCGTCAAGGCGGCCGGATTCCAATCCGGCGCGGTGTGGCCGGAGTGGCGGGGGCGGGGACTTTATCGCGATCTGATGAATCGTGCGTTCGGCTGGTGCGATGCGCAGGGATTTGAGCTTGGTCTTTTGCTCACCGACAAGCCGGCTTTGTACGAGCCCTATGGGTTCACTGTTTTGCCGCAGCACCAGTTCTCTGGTCCGCCGCCGGTAAATGCCGGGCCTGCGGGGTCTTCGCGTGCGCTCTTGTTGGATAATCCGGATGATCTGGCGTTGGTCATGCGGGTCTTGCGTGAACGGACCCCGGTTTCGGCGGTCTTTTCGGTTGCCGCGCAAGCCGAAATGTTCCTGCTCAACAGCCACTTCGATCCCGATATCAGGCTCGCTTACCTCGACCAGTTCGAGGCGATCGTTGCCTGGAAAAGCAGCGAAACATCCCTTCAGCTTCTCGATATCGCCGGCAAAACGGTTCCGCCGCTCTCCGCCGTTCTTGCCGCGCTCGATCAGCGCCCGGGCCGCATTGAAGTCTGCTTTCCGCCGGATCAGCTGGGTTGGCAGGGCACGCCCGAGCCGTTTGTCTCCTATACCAGCCTGATGGTTCGGGGCGATGCCGCCGATCGTTTGACCGGACCTGTCATGCTGTCGCCCATGGCCGAATTCTGACGATCACCCACTGGCGAGCGGCGGCAGCCTGCGCTTCACCGGCGATGATTTGACGATCGAGGTATTGGTCTGGGATTTCTCGGCAATGCGGTCGAGGATCGTGTCCAGCTGCTCCATGTCGCGCACGAGTAACTTGGCGATAAAGCAGTCGTCACCCGTCACCTTGTCGCATTCGACGAATTCCGGTGTGTCCTGGATCATCTTCTCGACGATGTGCAGCATACCCGGCATCGGGCGAACGCGCACGACCGCTTGCAGGGCATAACCGAGCGCGGCGGGATTGATGGAGACAGTAAAGCCGGTGATGACGCCGCGATCCTCCAGTCGGCGCAACCGGTCGGCGGTGCTTGGCGAGGACAGGCCCGCCTCCTGCGCCAGTTCTTTCAGCGAGATACGGGCGTTGGCGGAGAGTATGTCGAGCAGGCGCCGGTCGAGATCATCGAGCAAGGGAACTCCATAAGGTGAAATATACCATTCGCCTTTCATAATAAGGGAACATATCACAATAACCTTCCAGAATCCATATATCTACGCGTGCCGGCATATTATTCTTCTGCCATTATTCAATGGAGTGGATACGATGGAAAAGGACGTCAAGACCGGCAGCATCGAGATGACGGCTGCCATGCTGATTTCGGGAACGATCGGCTGGTTCGTGCTGGCGTCCGGCCAGCCGGTGATCGACGTGGTCCTCTGGCGCTGCCTGTTCGGCGCGCTGACGCTGCTCGCTATCTGTGCTGCCTTGGGCCATTTCCGCGCCGGCATCCTGACATGGCGGCTGCTCGGCCTTGCCGTCCTCGGCGGTGTTGCCATTGTCGTCAACTGGCTGCTCTTGTTCGGCGCCTATTCGCGTTCGTCGATTTCCATTGCCACCATGGTCTACAACACCCAACCCTTTATGTTGCTGGCGATCGGCGGGTTGTTTTTCAGGGAGAAGATCACCATCACCAAGCTCGCCTGGCTCGGCGTCGCCTTTGCCGGCATGGTCGCGATCGTTAACGCGAAGCCGGCCGGCGACTTCACTGGCGGCGACTATCTGACCGGGATCGCCATGGCGCTGGCGGCAGCCTTCTTCTATGCGCTGGCAGCGCTCGTCGCCAAGCGCCTGAAGGGAACGCCGCCGCACCTGATCGCGCTGATCCAGGTCGTCACCGGACTTCTGATGCTGGCGCCGTTTGCCGGAGCCTCCGGTCTGCCGACGGAAGCCTTTCAATGGGCGCTGCTGGTGACCATGGGCGTGGTGCACACCGGGCTGATGTATATTCTGCTCTACAGCGCCATCCAGAAGCTGCCGACGCATCTGACCGGCGCTCTCTCCTTCATCTATCCGGTCGCAGCCCTTGCCGTCGACCGGATCGCCTTCGGACATCTTTTGCAGCCGGTGCAGCTGCTTGGTTCCGCGGCGATCCTGATTGCGGCCGCCGGCATGACTTTCGGCTGGACATTGCCCCGCCGACTGCGGCATCAGGCGGGTTGAGACATCCAAGGAGACCCGCATGATCACCTGCACCCTGCGCTACGTCATCGACCCCTACAAGCTTGCCGAATTCGAGGAATATGCCAAGCTCTGGATCCCGCTGGTCAACCGGCTGGGCGGCACGCATCACGGCTATTTCATGCCGCATGAAGGGGCGAACAACATCGCGCTCGCCCTCTTCAGCTTTCCGAGCCTTGCGGCCTATGAAGACTATCGCCAGCGCATGGCAAAGGATGCCGAATGCCAGGCGGCGTTTGCGCTTGCCGAAAAGACGCGCTGCATTCTCAGCTACGAGCGCAGCTTCATGCGTCCGGTTTTTGCATAGCGACTGCTTCGACCAATCCTCAGAACGTGATTTCGTCCGAGCGACGCAGTTCGATCGCGTGCCCGCCGGCGTTGAAGCCAGCGAGCAGACGATTGTGGTGGGCGACGATCTGCGAAAAGGTCAGCTCGCCCATGTCGCCGGTCGCATGGCCGTCGGACAGCAGCGTCACGTCATAGCCGAGCGACACCGCCCGGCGCGCGGTCGTGTCGACGCAGAACTGCGTCATGCAGCCGCCGATGAGCAGATGTGTCGCGGAGTGTTTTGCCAGCTGCTCCTGCAGGTCTGTCTGGAAGAAGCTGTCGCAGCTCGTCTTGTGAACAACGGTCTCGCCAAGAACCGGCGCGATCTCATGGCGAAGACCCCAGCCGTTGGACGAGCGCGCCAGCGGGTCGCCTGTGCCGCCATCGTGTTGAACGAGGATGACCGGGATATGCGCGGCGCGGGCGCGGGCCTGAACCGATTGCAGGCGTCCGACGGTCTCGTTGAGCGCCGCGTCGATGGCAGGCTGGCGCTCGGGCGTGCCTTCGCCGTCGAGGATGGCGTTCTGGACGTCGATGATGAGAAGTGCAGTTGTCATGATGAACTCTTTTGGGAGGAGGAAATCGTTGCCTCAGACCGGTCGGCCGGCGAGGAGGGTGGCGATGGAATCCGGCGTCAGCACCATGCCGAGCGCGACGAGAGCGAAGGCTGCAGGGCTGGCTGCTTCGGGCATGATCAGCGTCTCCATCTGCGCGCGGCGCAAGGGCGAAATGTCGACCAGGCCACGGCCATGCATTAGCCGGAACAGCGGCGTCGATCAATGCTGCGAAAATTGCAAGGGACGGGAAAACCGTCTAAACATTGCCTTCGCAAATCTCCGGAGCCGACGATGAGCCTTGCTACCCTTCTCGCCTATTGCACCGCCCTTTTCATTGCCGCGGCGATACCCGGACCCGGCATGACGGCGATCGTGGCGCGTGCGCTCGGCTCCGGCTTTCGCGAGACCTTCTTCATGGGGCTCGGCCTCGTGCTTGGCGACCTCGTCTACCTCACCGGCGTCATTCTGGGCTTGGCGTTTGTCGCCCAGACGTTCACCACGACCTTCATGGTGATCAAGATCCTCGGCGCGCTCTATCTCGTTTACATTGCCTACAAGCTCTGGACCGCCGGGCTGTTGCCACAGGATATCCAGGCGAAGAAAAGCACGGGCACGGGCATGTCCTTTCTCTCCGGCCTGCTGGTCACGCTCGGTAATCCGAAGACCATGCTGTTCTATGTGGCGCTGGTGCCGACGCTGATCGACGTCCATGCCATCGGCCTTAACGAATATGCCGTGCTTGTCGGTGCGACGTTCGCCGTGCTGATGGCGGTTCTGATCCCCTATATCCTGCTTGCCTCGCGCGCCCGGTTGCTTCTCAAGCAACCCCGCGCGTTGAAGTCGCTGAACCGGATCGCTGCCGGTATTTTAGGTGGTACCGCCGCTTATATCGCCACACGCGTCGCCTGAAAAATTCGTTCTGGAACAGGCGGTTCAGCGACAGTTTTTTCCAATTGAAACAAAGTGGTGGAGAATAGCACTCTGGCAAGCAGGTTGCTTTGCCCCTATTCTCCCCGCAACTGATGAGAAAAGGGAGAAGCATAATGTCAGATCAGCGCAAGCCCGGCCGCGGCCGCATCTATTCCTCGATCACCGAAACCATCGGCGATACGCCGATCGTGCGCCTTGACAAGCTGGCGAAGGAACACGGCGTCAAGGCCAATCTCCTGGCAAAGCTCGAGTTCTTCAATCCGATCGCCTCGGTCAAGGATCGTATCGGCGTTGCGATGATCGAGACGCTGGAAGCACAGGGCAAGATCACGCCCGGCAAGACGACGCTGGTCGAACCGACCTCGGGCAATACCGGCATCGCGCTTGCCTTCGCCGCCGCCGCCAAGGGCTACAAGCTGATCCTCACCATGCCGGAAACCATGTCGGTCGAGCGTCGCAAGATGCTGGCGCTGCTCGGCGCCGAGCTGGTACTGACCGAAGGGCCGAAGGGCATGAAGGGTGCCATCGCCAAGGCCGAGGAGCTGGCGGCGTCGCTTCCCGACGCGATCATTCCGCAGCAGTTCGAAAATCCGGCCAACCCGGAAATCCACCGCAAGACGACGGCCGAGGAAATCTGGAACGACACAGACGGCGGCGTTGATATCCTCGTGTCCGGCATCGGCACCGGCGGCACGATTACCGGCGTCGGCCAGGTGCTGAAGGCGAAGAAGCCGTCGATCAAGGTCATCGCGGTGGAGCCCGCTGAATCTCCGGTTCTCTCCGGCGGTGCCCCCGGCCCGCACAAGATCCAGGGCATCGGCGCCGGTTTCGCGCCGGCCATCCTCGACACCACGATCTATGACGAGGTCGTCACCGTTTCGAGCGCCGAGGCGATCGAAACCGCACGCCACGTGGCGCGTCTCGAAGGCGTGCCGGTCGGCATCTCCTCCGGCGCCGCTCTGACGGCCGCCATCCGGATCGGCCAGCGTCCGGAAAACGAAGGCAAGAATATCGTCGTGATCATCCCGTCCTTTGCCGAGCGCTATCTTTCGACGGCGTTGTTCGAAGGTCTCGGCGGCTGAGCTGGGATTGTCCGGAGTATTCGGGGCCGGTTCTGCCGGCTCTAAATTGGCGACGAGCCAGGCATTCTCGCTCTGCGTGATCTTCGGCTCTGTGCTGAGGATCTGCAAATGCTGATAACATCGTCGCATCCTCGCATCGTCTGGCAGATGCTCGGGACAGGCCCGAGCATGACCAAAAGAGTGGTGGCAGCTTTGTCGGCAGTTTGGCGCTCGTTTTTGCCGACCCGTTTCGTGAGGGGTCGAAAAAAAGGACACCCGTAAACTGTTTCAAAGAACCGGCAGCGCATTCGCCGCCGCACGTGCCTCAGCATGATAGCTGGTCCGGCACCGCCGGGGAAAACGTCACGCCGCCGCCGTCAGCCGTTCGCCGGCGATCCGGTAGGAAATCGCCTCGGCCAGGTGGATGCGTCCAACCGTCGCCTTCTCGTCGAGGTCGGCCAGCGTGCGGGCGACTTTCAGCACGCGGTGATAGCCGCGCGCCGAGAACTTCATCTTTTCTGCCGCGTCGCGCAGCAATTGCAGCCCACCGGCATCGGGCTCGGCCATCTTTTCGATCATCGATGTCGAGCAGCGAGCGTTGGACAGGATCTGCGGCGCACCGAACGCGATGAAGCGATCCGCCTGGATCTCCCGGGCGCGGGCCACCCGCCGGGCAACCACGGCGCTCGGTTCGGCCGGGGCCGGGCGGATCAGGTCGGCGGCGGAAACGGAGGGCACGTCGATGCGGATATCGATCCGGTCCATCAGCGGCCCTGAAATGCGGCCCTGATAATCGGAGACGCAGCGCGGGCCGCGAGCGCAACTGTGCCCCGGCTCACCCGCCATGCCGCAGCGGCAGGGGTTCATGGCGGCGACCAGCTGGATGGCGGCGGGATAGGTGACGCGGTGATTGGCGCGGGCGATGATGCATTCGGCCGTTTCGAGCGGCTGGCGGAGCGCATCGAGGACCTGCGGGGTGAACTCCGGAAACTCGTCGAGGAACAGCACGCCATTGTGCGCAAGCGAGGCCTCGCCCGGTTTGGCACGCAGGCCACCACCGATCATCGCGGCCATGGTGGCGGAATGATGCGGAGTGCGGAAGGGGCGGCGGTCCGACAGCTTGCCGCCCGACAATTGTCCGGCGATCGAATGGATCATCGAGACTTCGAGCAGCTCGGCGGGAGAAAGCGGCGGCAGGATCGACGGAAGGCGGGCGGCAAGCATCGACTTGCCGGAGCCTGGCGGGCCCACCATCAGCAGATTATGGTTTCCGGCGGCCGCCACTTCCAGCGCCCGCTTGGCGCTTTCCTGCCCCTTGATGTCGGCGAGATCAGGCATGTTGGCGGCACTGGCGCGCACCGCAGGTTCCGGGCGCGACAGCACCTGCGTGCCGCGAAAATGATTGGCAAGCGCGATCAGGCTGCGCGGCGCCAGGATGTCGATCTCCGAGCCGGCCCAGGCCGCTTCCGCGCCGCTGTCGGCCGGGCAGATCAGCCCCTTGCCGAGACCGTTGGCGCCGATCGCGGCCGGAAGTGCGCCCGCGACGGCGGCGATCGTGCCGTCGAGATTGAGTTCGCCGATCACCACGTAGCCGTCCAGTGCATCGCCGGGAATGGCGCCGAGCGCTGCCATCAGGCCGAGCGCGATGGGGAGGTCGAAGTGCGAACCCTCTTTCGGCAGGTCGGCAGGGGCGAGATTGATGGTGACCTTCTTGGCGGGAAGCGACAGGCCGGAGGCGTGCAGCGCCGCCTGAACACGCTCGCGGCTTTCGGCCACCGCCTTGTCCGGAAGGCCGACGATGTGCATGTTGACCTTGCCCGGCGCGATCATCACCTGAACATCGACAGGCACACCTTCGATGCCCTGAAATGCAACCGTACTGACACGCGCGACCATGATTGCCCCTCTTGCCGCGAGACGGGCCTATAACCCGTCACCACAACCTTTGCCGGTTGTAGCGGAAAATCTTGCACGAATAACGGAATAAAACAAGAACAATTATCGAACAGATTCGCCGATTGCAATCGATCGGGTTGAGCTAGGTTGTATTTTCCGAGCGGAGCGGAACCGCCGCGGATATCCACCGCGTGAAGCTGGGTTGTATGGTGCCAGGACGCCGAGGCAGGGCAACCACCCCGGCGTGTCCCAGATGCCGTCAGGCGCGCTTGCGCTCGATTGCATCCCAGAGCAGGGCGGCGATATCGGCGCCGCCGAATTTCTTCACTTCGCGGATGCCGGTCGGCGAGGTGACGTTGATCTCGGTCATCACGTCGCCGATGACGTCGATGCCGACAAGCAGGAAGCCGCGTTCGCGCAGCGCCGGTCCTATGCGGGCGCAGATTTCCTTTTCGCGCGCCGTCAGTTCCGTCGGCATCGGCGTGCCGCCGGCATGCATGTTGGAGCGGGCGTCATGTTCGGCAGGAACGCGGTTGATCGCGCCGACCGGCTCGCCGTCGACAAGGATGATGCGCTTGTCGCCCTTGCGCACCGCCGGCAGGTATTCCTGGGCGATGAAGGGCTCGCGGAACATCTGGCCGAACATTTCGAGCAGCGACGACATGTTGCGGTCGTCGCGGGTCGAGTGGAACACGCCGGCGCCGCCATTGCCATAGAGCGGTTTCAGGATGATGTCGCCCATCTCGGCGCGGAAGCTGGCGATCTCGGCGGGATCGCGGGTGATCAGCGTCTTCGGCATCAGGTCGGGAAATTCGGTGACGAAGATCTTTTCCGGCGAATTGCGCACCCAGGCCGGATCGTTGACCACCAGCGTCTTCGGGTGGATGCGCTCAAGCAGATGCGTCGAGGTGATATAGGCCATGTCGAAGGGCGGATCCTGGCGGAGCAGCACCACATCCATGGTCGACAGGTCGATGCGCTCGGCGTCACCCAGCGTGTAGTGGTCGCCCTTGACGTCGCGCAGCGTCATCGGCTGGACGGTGGCGATCACCTTGCCGTCGCGCAGCGACAGCTGGTTGGGCGTATAGTGGAAGAGCTTGTAGCCGCGCGCCTGCGCTTCGATGCTCATGGCGAAGGTGCTGTCGCCCGCGATGTTGATGCCGGAGACGTGATCCATCTGGACCGCGACATTGACGATTCGTGCCATGAGTCATTTCCTGTTGATCGTGGGCGTCGTTGAACGAGGTTTGTCTATATCAAATCGCGTCCGGGGAGCCATACAGATTTCTGCCGGCGTTTCTATTTGGACACGCCTTCTCCTTCACGCGGCGGCTTTTTCGCCCGTGGCTTGAACTGGTCTCAGTGCGCCGGCTTTCAAAAAGCGCGGCAAGTGGCCGGGGCACAACGTATGCCTCAGAGTAAAGTAGTTAGGTGACACACGCTGTGCCCCGTTTCAGTGTCTTTTGCCGCGCTTCTCAGGTTCTTCTACGCTTTTGCCTCTTGTGAAGGAAAAAGCCTCCAATGCCCCAGCCCGGCCGCTTATCCGCCGAGCCTTTCAATGAGGCGGGGTACCATCCTGGACCGTCGTAAGACGGTGTGATGACCCGGCACGCCCGGCCCGCTTTCACGAGCCGGAGGAGAACCGCCTTTCACGCAGCCCCGGGGATTTGACGCGCGTTTCGCCAAACCGTCCGGGCACCGGCCCCGCCTCGCCGGCAACGCAATCCGGTGTATCCTCGGCGGAACAAGGTCATGATGGCATGGAACAAAACGGCGGGGATGAACGGGGATGATTTTTTTGGATTTCGTCGGTCGGGAGCGCGGTGCCGGCTTTCCTGTCCGGCCATGTGATTGGGTGATTGCGTCCGGTGCCATCCTTCCCGTAGATCAGGTCTCCAATCTGCCAACGAGGTTTGCATGACGACCAGCCCCTATTCCATGCCCGGAACCTGCTTTTTCGATATGGTTCCTTCCAGGGGCGGCGAGCCCTATCGCATCTTCCTGTCGATCCCGAAGGGCAAACCCCCGGCGGAGGGGTGGCCGCTGCTTGTGCTGACGGATGGCAACGCCACCTTTCCCTTCGCTGTCGCGAGCCTCGTGACGCAGGCGTTTTATCCCACGGGCACGAATGTCGGCTGGGGCGTAATCGTGGCGATCGGCTATCCCACGGACGAGCCCTATGACGCGCTTCGGCGCTCCTGGGATCTGGGGCCGCCGCCGGTGAAGACCTATCCGCCATTCTACGAAAACAGCCCGCCGGTGGTGATCGGCGGGACGGGCGAGTTGATGGATATGATCGAAGGGGACCTTCTGCCCAAGATCGCTGAAATGACGGTGCTGGACCCGGCGCGACGGACATTGTTCGGGCATTCCTTCGGCGGGCTTTTCACGCTCTACGGTCTGTTCGAGCGGCCCGGCCTGTTTTCAAACTGGGTTGCGGCGAGCCCGACGATCTATTGGGAGGGCTCGGAGATTCTGAACAACGAGATGGCGCGCAAGCCGCTGCCCGGTCCCGCCTATTTGCATATGTCCGCCGGTGAGTACGAGGGTGACGAACTTGCGCCGTTCCAGACGCTGAATGACGATGCCGAGAAGCGGCTGGAAAAGAAAAAGCAGGAGCAGACCGTGCGGCTGGCGCAGGAAATGATGATGCGGCTGAACGGCACGCCGGATGGATTACGGGCGGAGTTCGAGATCTATCCGGGCGAGACACATATGTCGGTGCTGGGGGCTGCGGTGAACCGGGCGGTGGGGATTGCCTTTGCGGTGAGGCGCTGACGCAACAGGTTGTGGGTCTGTTGCCGCCCGCCCGTAAACCCATCATAAAACCACGATTATTAAGTTGACTCTTTTTCTCCTGTTTGAGTAATTGCCCCCGATGAAATGCAGGGGAATTGGAATGAAGACAGGTCGACAGGAAGTTTTGCAGGTGTGGGCAAGGCGTTTGGTCGCAAGCAGCGCCTTGGTAACAGTATCCTTCGCTTTGACAGGCAGCGGCTGGGCACAGGATGGGTCAGCCAGCCAGCCGACCAAATTGGAGGCAATTGTCGTCACTGGAAAATCCGATCGGGCTATTGGTCCTGACGAAACGATCGTCGCCACGGAAACGGCAACCGGCAGCAAAACCGATACGCCGGTCATCGATCTTCCCGCTTCCGTTTCGGTGGTGACGCAGAAGGAACTTGAGACGCGCCACGTTGAAAGCGTCCAGCAGGCGGTTTCCTATACGGCAGGTGTTTTTGCCGACGAGTTCGGCAACGACGACCGCTATGATTATGTTCGCATCCGCGGCTTCGACCAGACGGTGCTTGGCATGTACCGGGATGGGCTGGCGGCACGTATTCCGGCATTCTTCACGGCCAGCCGCCTGGAGCCTTACGGTCTCCAGCGCGTCGAAGTGCTGAAGGGCTCGACATCGACACTCTTCGGTCTGAATGGCCCCGGTGGTCTGGTGAACTCGATCACCAAGCGTCCGCAGGATGAGAAGCACGGCGAAATCTACACCTCGCTCGGTGATGGGACGAAGGAAGTCGGGACTGATTTCGGTGGTCCGATCGACGCTGACGGCGTCTACAGCTACCGCTTCACGGCGCTCGGCAAGGAAGGCGACCTGGGCTGGGACTATTCCAACGATGATCGCATCTATGTGGCACCCGCCTTTACCATTCAGCCCGACGATGGCACATCGCTCACTATCCTGATGGACTATTACAAGCGGGACGGAACCGGCGCCCGCGGGTTTCCGACCGGCGCAAATCTCGACATCGACACGTTCCTCGGCGAACCGGACTTCAACCGTTTCAATACCGAACAGTCTGATATCGGCTATCAGTTCGAGCATGAGTTCAGCGACAACCTGACCTTCCGCTCGAATGCGCGATACTCGCACATGGATCTCGACTACGCCGAGGTCTATGGCGCCTCGCTCGATCCGACGGCGAACCGCACGGCGTTTTCGGTCGATGGCCGCTCCAATCGCTACACCATGGACAATCAGCTGGAATACGATACCGGCTGGGATGGGGGCGACAGCAAGACGCTTATCGGCGTCGACTATGCCAACGACAATACGCGCGAAAATATCCTCTTCGGTACGGCAGAACCCCTGGATATCAACAATCCGGTCTATTGCGGCCTCTCCTGCATCACGCTCGGCCCCTATGTAAATTGGCGGGTCAAGCAGGAAGCTCTGGGCCTCTATGCCCAGGAACAGCTGACCTTCGATGATCGCTGGATCGTCACTGCCGGCGGACGCTGGGATCGGGTCAACACGACTGCAGACTATCTCGATACGAACACGCAGGATGACGATACGGCCTCGGCCTTCACCAAGCGCATTCGCCTGACCTACAAGTTCACGCCGAATTTTGCCGGCTACGCCAACTATTCCACCAGCTTCCAGCCGCTGGTGACGCCGAGCGCCAACGGCTATGCCGTCGATGGCTCGCTGAAGCCGCAGCTGGGTGAACAGTACGAAGTTGGCGTGAAATATCAGCCCGATGGGTTCGACGGACTGTTCACTGCGGCGCTCTTCGACCTGACCCAGACCAATGTGCCGAGCTACATCACGCCCCTGATCCAGAAGCAGATCGGCGAAGTCCGCGTTCGCGGCCTGGAGCTTGAGGGCAAGGCGGCGATCAATAACAACCTGAACCTGACGCTTGCCTATTCCTACTGGGATGGCGAAATCCTTGAGGACGGTCTGGGCGGCAATGTCGGCAACCGGCCGTCGCGCGTTCCCCGCCACCTGGCTTCCGCCTGGCTGGATTACACCATCCCCGGCGAAGGACAGCGCGGCGACCTGACCATCGGCGGCGGTATCCGCTATATCGGCCAGACCTATGGCGACGACGCCAACACGGCGTCGGTTCCCGGCTATACGATGGTGGATGCAGCCGTCAGTTACAAGGTCACCAAGGATGTGACGCTGGCGGTGAATGCCACCAACCTGTTTGACCGCAAATATGTTGCGACGTCCTATTACGGCACGGAATATTACGGCGACCGCCGCAAGGTCATCGGTACGCTGAAGTATTCCTGGTAAGGAAGTGACTGCCGTGAGCCGGGCGCGTAACGCCTTTTCCTTCTCCCCGTAAAAAACGGGAGAGGGGACAATCGAGTACCGGGCGCTGGCCTCGTTCCTTCTTGCGAACAGAGTTGGAGAGAGGCAATCCGATCCGAATGTAAAAACCTCTCCCGGCTCGGGGAGAGGTTTTTCGTTTCGGGAAGGTTCGGAAGGCCGGCCGATCAGTTTATGGCTGGCTCCAGCGCCTGCTCGCGAATGACAGCGGAGGCATCGTTCGAGCGCGTCAGCCGCTTGCCGGTCGTCGTATCGAAGAAATGCAGCCGTTCCGGTGCGATGGAGAGGGACAGGCTTTCGCCGATCTCGATTTCCGGCGACAGCGACGCCGTCAGCTTCTTGCCGTCGACGGTGCCGTGAACGAGCCGCTGCGCGCCCAGTTCCTCGATATAGTCGACCTTCAGCGTCAGCGCCTGTTCGCCGGCTGTGGCGATCCGCAGGTCTTCGGCGCGTATGCCGACAGTGATCTGGCCGGGGAAGGCGGCGGGGCGGCCGAGGTCGAGAACCTGGCTGCCGAAATGCAGCTGGTTGCCCTCGCGGGTGCCGCGCAGCAGGTTCATGGCCGGTGAGCCGATGAAGCTGGCAACGAAGGTGGAGGCGGGGGTGTGGTAGACATCGAGCGGCCGGCCGATCTGTTCGATCTGGCCGCCGTTGAGGACGACGAGGCGGTCGGCCAGCGTCATTGCTTCCAGCTGGTCGTGGGTGACATAGAGCGAGGTCGTGCCGAGACGCTTCTGCAACTGCTTGATTTCGCCGCGCATCGAGACGCGCAGCTTGGCGTCGAGGTTGGAGAGCGGCTCGTCGAACAGGAAGGCGGCGGGCTTGCGCACGATCGCACGGCCCATGGCGACGCGCTGGCGCTGGCCGCCGGAGAGCGCGCGCGGCTTGCGGGTGAGATACTGCTCGATCTCCAGCATGCGGGCGGCTTCCGCCACGCGCGCGTCGATCTCGGCCTTCGGCGTGCCGCGGTTTTTCAGGCCGTAGGCCAGGTTGTTGTAGACGGTCATGTGCGGATAGAGCGCATAGTTCTGGAAGACCATGGCGATGTCGCGCTCGGCCGGCTCGACATCGTTGATTACACGGTCGCCGATTTCGACGGTGCCCTTCGAGATCGCCTCAAGCCCTGCCACCATCCGCAGCAGTGTGGACTTGCCGCAGCCGGACGGGCCGACGAGTACGATGAACTCGCCATCGGCGATGTCGATGGAAACGGATTTCACCGCCTCGATGCCGCCCGCGTAGATCTTCGAAACATTGGTGATGTTGATCGCTGCCATGGCCGCGTCTCCTCTACTTGTCGCTTTCGGTGAGGCCTTTGATGAACCAGCGCTGGAAGATCATGACGATCATCACCGGCGGCAGCATGGCGAGGATCGCCAGGGCAAAGGCCTCGTTGTAATCGGGAATGTTGGAGCCGACCCAGACCAGCAGGATCTGCTTGATGCCGCGCACCAGCGTGAAGAAGCTCTCGTCGGTGGTCATCAGGGTGGGCCAGAGATACTGGTTCCAGCCATAGACGAACATGATGATGAAGATCGCCGCGATCATGGTTTTCGACAGAGGCACGATCACGTCGATGAAGAACTTGAAGGGTCCCGCCCCATCGATACGGGCGGCTTCCAAGAGTTCGTCGGGGATCGATTTGAAGAACTGGCGGAAATAGAAGGTGCCGGTGGCCGACGCCAGCAGCGGCACGATCAGGCCGGTATAGGTGTTGGTGAGGTGCAGCGTGTTCATCACCTCGTAGGACGGCAGGATGCGCACCTCGAGCGGCAGCAGCAGGGTGGTGAAGATCATCCAGAAGGTGATGGTGGCAAAGCGGAAACGGAAATAGACCAGCGCATAGGCCGCCAGCATCGACAGGATGATCTTGCCGGCGGCAAAGCCGACGCCGAGGATCAGCGAATTCATCATCATCCGCAGACCGGTGATCTTGCCGGTAAAGCCGCCCTGTTTCGTCAGCACGGTCGTGTAGGTGTCGATGAAATGGCCGCCCGGCAGGATCTGCAACCCGTTGCGGTGGATATCGGCGGCCTCGTGGCTGGACGTCATCAGGGCGACCAGCAAAGGCCCGACCATGAAGAACACGCCCATCATCAGGATGACATGGTCGAAAAGTTTGGTGCGATGCATGGTCTCGCCTCCGCTCAATTATAGTGGACGCGCCGCTCGATGAAGCGGAACTGGAAGATGGTGAGCACGAAGACGATGATCATCAGGATCACGGATTGCGCCGAGGAGCCGCCGAGGTCGTTGCCGCGGAAGCCGTCCATATAGACCTTGTAGACCAGCGTGATCGGGTTGTTGGCCGCCTTGTCCTTCACCATCACGTCGATGACGCCGAACGTATCGAACAGGGCGTAGGTCGTGTTGATGATCAGGAGGAAGAAGGCGGTCGGGGCGAGCAGCGGCAGGGTGACGGTCCAGAAGCGGCGGAAGCCGGAGCGGCAATCCATCAGCGCCGCCTCGCGCACCGAGACCGGAATGCCCTGCAGGCCGGAGAGGAAGAAGATGAAATTGTAGGGGATCTGTTTCCAGACCGAGACGACGATCATGGCGAAGGCCGTGTCGTTATAGTCGAGCCCGACCTTGATATCCCAGCCGAAGAAGGCAGCGAATTTCACCAGCGGGCCGATATGCTGGTCGAACAGCATCATGCCCATCAGGCCGGCAACCGGCGGGGCGATGGCATAGACCCAGATCAGCAGCGTCTTGTAGGTGGCGTTACCCTTGATGACGCCATCGGCCTTGACGGCGAGCAAAAGGCCGATCGCCAGCGAAAAGAAGGTGACGAGTGCTGTGAACACGGCGGTAAAACGGGCGATGCCGAGATATTCGCCGGATTTCAGCACGTCGGTGTAATTGGCAAAGCCGACAAAGGTCGAGCCGAAGCCGAAGGGGTCCTCAAGGTAGAAGGACGACTGGATCGCCTGCGCCGAGGGCCAGTAGAAGAAGATGAAGATGATCGCCATCTGCGGCGCGAGGAAGAGATACGGCAACAGCGGCGAATTGAATTGCACGCGCTTGGCGGCGCTGTCTTCCGGCGGCTTGACGGTGGATTTACGCGGACCGAAGAAGCGCCCAAACCCGCCGGCGGCGGGACTGGTGGGGGACAGGGATGGTGCGTGCGTCATGGTCGACCCCTCATCAGGAGAGTGCAGTGAGTGTGGGAGGGCGGTTCGGAGTTTGCCGTATCACCCCCCTCTGTCACTTCGTGACATCTCCCCCTCAAGGGGGGAGATCATTCTTTTCCCAAGCTGTCCGTCGATCGGAGCGAGCTTGCTTCCTGCGATCTCCCCCCTTGAGGGGGAGATGCCCGACAGGGCAGAGGGGGGTGATGCGGCAAACTGTGAACAAGCGGCTAAACCCCTCCCGACCCTTCAGGCCGAGATCAGACCTTAACCAGCAGTCTTTGCAAACCGGGCGAGAAGTTCGTTGCCTTCCTTCTCGATCGTGTCGAAGGCGTCCTTGACGGAGACTTCGTTTGCGAAGATGCGGCCGTATTCGCGTTCCATGATTTCGCGGATCTGCGGGTAGAAGCCGAGGCGGTAGCCCTTCGACCATTCGCCGGCCGGCAGCATCAGCTGCTTGATGCCGACTTCGGCGGCCGGCTTTTCGTTGTAGTAGCCTTCCTTCTTGGCAAGCTCGTAGGCTGCCTTGGTGATGGCGACGTAACCGGTGGCCTTGTGGTAGAAGACCTGGATTTCCGGCGAGGTCAGGAACTGGAAGAAGTCGGCGACGCACTTGTTTTCTTCGTCGGTCTTGCCGGACATGGCAAACAGCGCGGCGCCGCCGATGAAGGATGAGGTGCCGGCGCCCTTGATCGAGCCCCAGTACGGCAGGAAGGTTGCCGAGAACGGCATCTGCGCCGTCTTCTGCAGGCCGCCGAACGAGCCCGAGGAACCGATCCACAGGGCGGCCTTGTTTTCTTCGAACATCTTCTGGTTATCGTTCCAGCCGGCGCCGTAAAAGGCGAAGTAGCCTTCGTCTGCCCAGGCCTTCAGCTTGTCGAACATCATGATGAGGTTCGGGTCGGTGACCTTCAGCTGCGTATCGACGACGCTGTCGTAACCGTTGTGGTTGCTGGCGAACTGAATGTTGTTGCGCGAGAAGAAGTTCTCGGTGAACTGCCAGGTGAGCTGCGACTGGACGAGCGGGATGTAGCCGGCAGCCTTGAGCTTCGGTGCGGCGGCTTCGAACTCTTCCCAGGTCTTCGGGGCTTCGACGCCGGCCTTCTTCAGGGCTTCGTCGTTGATGTACATGATCGGTGCCGAGGAGTTGAACGGCATGCCGACGAACTTGCCTTCGCTGTCGGCGTAGAAGTAGCGAACGCCGTCGATGAAGGCGTCGCGGTCGAATTTGTAGCCGGCCTTGTTGATCAGGTCTTCAGCAGGGATGACGGCGCCCTTGGCGTTGATGATCGTCGCGGCACCCGCGTCGAAAACCTGCAGGATGTTCGGCTGTTCGCCCGAACGGAAAGCGGCGATGCCGGAAGCAAGCGCCTCTTCATAGGTGCCCTTGGAAACCGGGGTCAGGGCACAAGCGGTCTGCGATGCATTGAACTTGGTCGCGACCTCGTTGATGACTTCGCCGTTGCGGCCGGCCATGCCGTGCCACCAGGTGATGTTGGTCGCGGCAAACGAGGAGGTGGCGGAGAAAACCAGCGCGAGGCCGGTCATCGTGAATTTCCTGATCATGGCAGTTCCTTTCACCAGGGTTAAGGTGAGGAACCGGCTATCGGCCTTTCATGACGGGCGGATAACGCTTTTATGTCGATTCGATTACAACTGTGCACGCGCGTTCAAAAAGCATCGGGTAGATGGACAGGCCAACGCCATGGCGTCACGGAAACGATGTCGTAGCGGATTGAAAGGCGTGCGGAATCCTTTTGTTTCGAGAGCCAGAGATCGCTTGCGGCACGAATGCGGCGCTGTGCAAAATCGGAAACGGCAAAAACGGAATCCTCCAGCGAGCGGCGGGCTTTTACCTCGACGCATGCAACCAGATTGCCCTTGCGTGCAATGATGTCGATTTCGCCGAGTTTCGTGCGGTACCGGAAGGCGACGATGCGGTAGCCCTTGAGGATGAGCGAAAGGGCGGCGCGGTATTCGGCGAGCGAGCCGCGCCGGAGTGCTTTCAGTCTCTTGCTGTCGGGCGTCTCACGGGTCATTCCGGTCCTTGAGCTCCAGCAGCCGGTCGTAGAGATCTTTCCGGTTGAGGCCGGTCAGCTTGGCTGCCTCGGTTGCCGCCTTGCCGGTCGACATATCCTTCACCAGCGCCCGCAGGATCGCATCGACATCGTCGGCCTCCGGTGCTGCCGGCGCGTCCGGCGGGCCGATGACCAGCACGATCTCGCCCTTGACGGTGGCGCCCTCATCGTAGAACGCCTTGAGTTCGGCCAGCGTGCCGCGGCGGAATTCCTCGAAGGTCTTGGTCAGTTCGCGGCAGACGGAAGCGCGGCGTTCGGGTCCGAGTACATCATGGGCGGCAACGATGGTGGCGGCGATCCGGTGCGGAGATTCAAAGAACATCAGCGTTGCGGGAATGGCTGCAAGTTCCGCGAACCGGTCGCGGCGTGCCTTGTCCTTGGAGGGCAGGAAGCCCGCGAAGAGAAAGGCATCGTTGGGAAGGCCCGAGCCGACCAGCGCCGCCAGTGGTGCCGACGCGCCGGGAATGGGCACGACGCGATGGCCGGCCTCGATGGCGATCTGGCCAAGGCGGTAACCGGGATCGGAGACCAGCGGCGTGCCGGCATCCGAGACGAGGGCGACGGATTTGCCCTGGTCGAGCGCGGCAAGCAGCTTCGGCCCGACCTCGTTGGCATTGTACTCGTGATAGGCATAGGGCCGGTTGACGATGCCGTAGCGATCGAGCAGCACGCGGGTGACGCGGGTGTCCTCGCAGGCCAGCACATCGGCGCCGGCCAGCGTTTCCAGCGCGCGCAGGGTGATGTCGGAGAGGTTGCCGATGGGGGTCGCGACCAGATAGAGCGCCGGCTCCAGCGGCCGGGCGGGCACAGCGACATTGTGCAGGCGGTAGGTCTTCTGCCGCTCGCTTGCTCCGGTGGCGCCGTCTGCCTGATGTTCCACGTGTGTTGGTTCCCTATGCCGTTGCCGGTCTTTATGGGCGAGCGCCGGGCCGGGGGCAAGGGCCATACACTCCGGCGTTCCCTCTCCCGCGAGCGGAGAGAGTTAGGGCGTGGCGCGGCGGAGGCCGGCGAAAAGCCCCCCATCCTGCCTGTCGGCCACCTTAATATATCAAAGACCCGCAGCTTTACGGAGTGCATCGTTCATTCGGGACTGCCAGCCCTTACCGGCAGCCTTGAATGCATCGACGACATCGGGATCAAGCCGGATGGTGACAGGTTTCTTGGTGTGCTCGAGGGCAGGGCGTCCGCGTTTGGCGACTTCCTTGTCCATTGCGGCGGCAAGGCCAGGGAAAGCGTCACGAAAGGGTCTTGCCTCGGCAAGCTGCTCCGCGGTCAATTCCGGGTTATCCGACACTTCGTCCCAATCGGCTCTGCTATAGCCGCGTCCCGGTTCGAAGTCGGGTTTGGTCACACGTTTCGTAGCCATGAGATCAGGTTCCTTTCGTCCTTGCGGGCCGGGCGCATCGAGATAACCGATAGGCCTTCCGTGCCAAGTGTCATGAAGATCACGGAGACCGTGCCATCTGCGAGGCGACCGATGGCCTGAAAACGGTTGGCCTTGGCCGGGCGGACGAGCGAGCCCAGGAAGAACTCGTAAGACAGGGTTGCGAAATCAAGTCCGTGCTTCTCGATATTGGCAATCCGCTTGTGTTCGTCCCACGTGATTTTCATTTTATTGTATGTACGATAATTGGTGGGCATTGACAAGAATTACTGTACGTACAGAAATTGAAATTATTAAAATGACTCGGACTTCGTCGGACGTCCGTATCCATGCCTAATCGCGATACTGGGGACGACGGCGCAATCCCGTTGACAATCGTTCCGACTCTCCAGCGATAGCGCTTGATTTCCGCGACCTCTTTCTGCCATTTTGCCCGTCCACATCTTTGCTGTCCTTGGGGCAGTCGAATACGTAAAGGCCGGGAGGCACATTTCCCGGCGATGGTTGAAAGCGGTAGCATCCATGCGCATTACTCTCGAGCGGTCCAATCTTCTGAAGTCGCTGAACCACGTTCACCGCGTGGTCGAGCGTCGCAACACCATTCCGATCCTCTCGAACGTGCTTTTGCGCTCCGATGGCGCCAGCCTGGAGATGAAGGCGACCGACCTCGATCTCGAAATCACCGAGGCAACGCCGGCGCAGGTCGAAACGCCCGGTGCGACGACGGTTCCGGCGCATCTGCTTTACGACATCGTCCGCAAGCTGCCGGATGGCTCGGAAGTGGCGCTTGCCACCAATGCCGAAGGCACGGCGATGACGGTCCAGTCCGGTCGCTCGAAGTTCTCGCTGCAATGCCTGCCGCAATCGGATTTCCCGGATCTGACGGCCGGAGCCTTCACCCATACCTTCCGCATGAAGGCAACCGATCTGAAGATGCTGATCGATCGCACCCAGTTCGCGATCTCGACGGAAGAGACCCGCTATTATCTGAACGGCATCTATATCCACACGATCGAAAGCAAGGGCCAGCTGAAGCTGCGCGCCGTCGCCACCGACGGCCACCGTCTGGCCCGCGCCGATCTCGAAGCGCCGTCGGGTTCCGAAGGCATGCCGGGCATCATCATCCCGCGCAAGACGGTCAGCGAGTTGCAGAAGCTGGTCGATAATCCGGATGTGATCGTTACCGTCGAAGTGTCGGATGCGAAGATCCGGCTAACGATCGGTTCGATCGTCATGACCTCCAAGCTGATCGACGGCACGTTCCCGGATTACCAGCGCGTCATTCCGGCCAACAACGACAAGGAATTGAAGATCGACTGCCAGTCCTTCGCCCAGGCCGTCGACCGCGTATCGACGATTTCGTCGGAGCGCGGCCGCGCCGTCAAGCTGGCTTTGGCCGAGGGGCAATTGACGCTTACCGTCAACAACCCCGACTCGGGCAGTGCGACGGAGGAAC
>Ga0307515_10004490_pt1 | contig 28866 bp, 19 predicted proteins | sample 17_EM_MG_FD_194513 | JGI IMG/M metagenome (GOLD analysis project Ga0307515, IMG submission 194513) | Populus trichocarpa ectomycorrhiza microbial communities from riparian zone in the Pacific Northwest, United States - 17_EM | ecosystem: Host-associated > Plants > Roots > Unclassified | place... | reverse complement strand
CCTTCCGCTCATCGCCAAGCCGCTCCAGCCCGCGCTGGAACTTGTAGCCGATATAATAGCCGTGCACCGCCTCGTCGCGGATGATCAGCCGGATCATGTCGGCGGTGTTGGTGAGCTTGGCACGGCTCGACCAGTACATCGGCAGGTAGAAGCCGGAATAGAACAGGAAGCTTTCGAGGAAGACGCTCGCGACCTTCTTCTTCAGCGGATCGCCGGAGCGATACTGCTCCATGATCAGTGTCGATTTCCGCTGCAGGAATTCGTTCTCCTCCGACCAGCGATAGGCATCGTCGACATCGGGCGTCGAGCACAGCGTCGAGAAGATCGAGGAATAGGAGCGCGCATGCACCGCCTCCATGAAGGAGACGTTGGAAAGCACCGCCTCCTCATGCGGCGTTGCCGCATCCTCCATCAGCCTCACGGAGCCGACACCGTTCTGGATCGTATCGAGCAGCGTCAATCCGGTGAAGACGCGGATGGTGAGCTGCTGCTCAACCGGCGTCAGCGTTGCCCAGGAGGGAATGTCGTTCGAAAGCGGCACCTTTTCCGGCAGCCAGAAATTGCCAGTGAGCCGGTTCCAGACTTCGAGATCCCTATCGTCCTCGATGCGGTTCCAGTTGACAGCGCGCACGCGGGAAGCGGGTTTGATTTGTATGTTCATTATATTGTCCCCAGAAGTCAGAGCGTGCAGGAAACGCAGCCCTGCACCTCGGTGCCGGACAGCGCCATCTGGCGAAGGCGGATGTAGTAGATCGTCTTGATGCCCTTCTTCCAGGCATGGATCTGCGCCTTGTTGATATCGCGCGTCGTTGCGGTGTCGCGGAAGAATAAGGTCAGCGACAGGCCCTGGTCGACATGCTGGGTCGCTGCCGCATAGGTCTCGATGATCTTCTCCGGCCCGATCTCATAGGCGTCCTGATAATAATCGAGATTGTCGTTGGTCATGAATGGCGCCGGATAGTAGACGCGGCCGATCTTGCCTTCCTTGCGGATCTCGATCTTCGAAACAATCGGATGGATCGAGGAGGTCGAGTGGTTGATGTAGGAGATCGACCCCGTCGGCGGCACCGCCTGCAGGTTCTGGTTATAGAGGCCGGAGGCCATCACCAGCTTCTTCAGCGCCGCCCAATCTTCCTGCGTCGGAATGTGGATGCCAGCCGTCTCGAACAGCGCCTTCACCCTCTCCGTCGCCGGCTCCCAGAGCCGGTCGGTATATTTGTGGAAATATTCGCCGGAGGCATATTTCGAGTTCTCGAAGCCCTTGAAGCTTGTGCCCCGCTCGACCGCCAAAAGGTTCGAAGCGCGGATCGCGTGATAGGTCACCGTATAGAAATAGATATTGGTGAAATCGACGCCTTCATCGGAGCCGTAGAAGATGCGTTCGCGGGCGAGATAGCCATGCAGGTTCATCTGGCCGAGGCCGATCGCATGGCTCTCGTCATTGCCCTTCTCGATCGAAGGGACCGAGGAGATGTGGCTCATGTCGGAAACAGCACTCAACGCCCGGATCGAGGTCTCGATCGTCTTGCCGAAATCGACCGAATCCATCGCTGCCGCGATGTTCAGCGAGCCGAGATTGCAGGAGATGTCCTTGCCGAGATGCTTGTAGGAGAGGTCGTCATTATATTCGCTGGCCTCGCTCACCTGCAGGATCTCCGAGCAGAGGTTGCTCATGCTGATGCGCCCGGCGATCGGGTTCGCCCGGTTCACCGTGTCCTCGAACATGATGTAGGGGTAGCCGCTCTCGAACTGGATTTCGGCAAGCACCTGGAAGAATTCGCGCGCCTTGATCTTCTTCTTGGAAATGCGGGCATCGTCAGCCATCTCGCGGTACTTCTCCGTCACCGAAATCTCGGTGAAGGGCACGCCATAGACCCGCTCTACGTCATAGGGCGAGAACAGGTACATGTCCTCGTTGTTCTTGGCGAGTTCGAAGGTGATGTCGGGCACGACGACGCCGAGCGACAGCGTCTTGATGCGGATCTTCTCGTCGGCATTTTCGCGCTTGGTGTCGAGGAAACGCATGATATCGGGATGATGGGCATTGAGATAGACAGCACCGGCCCCCTGCCGGGCACCCAGCTGGTTGGCATAGGAGAAGCTGTCTTCGAGCAGCTTCATCACGGGGATGATGCCCGAGGACTGGTTCTCGATATGCTTGATCGGCGCGCCCGCCTCGCGAATGTTGGTCAGCGACAGCGCCACGCCGCCGCCGCGCTTCGACAATTGCAGCGCCGAATTGATCGACCTGCCGATCGATTCCATATTGTCCTCGACCCGCAGCAGAAAGCAGGAAACCAGTTCGCCGCGCTGCTTCTTGCCGGCATTGAGGAAGGTCGGCGTCGCCGGCTGGAAACGGCCGGAAATGATCTCCTCGACCATGTCGCGGGCAAGGCTCTCGTCACCGCGCGCCAAAGCCAGCGCCACCATGCAGATGCGGTCCTCGTAGCGCTCGAGATAGCGCTTTCCATCGAAGGTCTTCAGCGTATAGCTGGTGTAATATTTGAAGGCGCCGAGGAAGGTCGGGAAACGGAACTTCTTGGCATAGGCCTGGTCGAACAGGTCACGCACGAAATTGAAGGAATATTGGTCGAGAACTTCCTGCTCGTAATAGCCCTCGGTGACGAGGTAATCGAGCTTTTCCCGGAGATTGTGAAAGAACACCGTGTTCTGGTTCACATGCTGCAGGAAATACTGCTTGGCAGCCAAACGATCCTTGTCGAGCTGAATCCGCCCCTCGTCGTCATAGAGGTTCAGCATCGCGTTCAGCGCGTGGTAGTCGAGCGTTTCCGCCGCTTTCAAAGGGCGTTCGCCGGCGGGATGAGCAAAAGTGTTATGCGGTTTTGCGCCCGCATCCCGCGTCAGAGTTGTTCCCGTGTCCAAAACCGTTCCATTCCGTGTTTGACGTTGACGACGTCGTCTTCCGTGCCGAGCAGCTCGAACCTGTAGAGGTAGGGCACCTGGCATTTCTGTGAGACCACGTCGCCGGCGAGCCCGTATGTTTCGCCGAAATTGCTGTTGCCCGCGGCAATCACGCCGCGGATGTGTCCTCGGTTTTCCGCATCGTTGAGGAAACGGATCACCTGTTTGGGAACCGCCCCCTTGCCGCCGTCGCCGCTATAGGTCGGCACGATCAGCACGAAGGGCTCGCGGATATGGAACGCGTCTGCGCCATTTGGCGGAATGCGCGCCGCACGCAGTCCGAGTTTGGCGACGAATCGATGGGTATTCTCGGACCGACTGGAATAATAGACGATCAGGCCCATCGCTTTTCCTCAGGTCAGGAGAGCGCGCTGATCATGTCGGGGCGGAAGCCCGCCCAATGCTGCTCGCCGGCGATGACGACGGGCGCCTGCATGTAGCCGAGGCTGCGGACGCGATCGAGCGCTTCGGCATCCTTGGAGATATCGACGATGTCATAATCGACGCCCAGACGGTCGAGGGCGCGGTAGGTGGCAGTGCACTGGACGCAGGCAGGCTTGCTGTAGACGGTAATGGTCATGATATTCCTCGTGATTCAATGGATTCCGGACGCAAAACTGGGATCGGGCGCCTTGCAGCGTCCGAGGCAAAACTTGGCAATCAATCTGATTAGGGCGGCGCTTCAGGCGCCAGGCATTATCCCTTGCAGGATCTGCGCGGGCGGCGGTTTTGATGCTCTCGACATGACTTCAACCCCGAAGTGCTCATGCGGACGTTCGGGGGCAGCGCAGATGCGGATTTAATCCGCCTGACATGCACAACCTACCGGACACCCCGCCCGTGGACGTTTCGCTCAAGGCAGGTCTCCTGGCTTGCGGGTCGAAGCACCCTGCCCCCAGCCTTTCCCAAAGCATCATGCCTCAGTGACCTGAAATCGGACAGTTGCTCGCCGCTTACAGTTGCGGGGGCAGCTCCGGCCTTGTTTTACCTTCATGGCAAAACGCACCGTATTCCCGTCTTAGCCCGCGATCCTGACGAATCGAAGGAACCTTGAACTACTAGATATAGTACTCAAATCAAAGTTGACGTCAACGGATGGTTTGTGCGTCGCGTTACGGCATGTTTGAAATTGCTACATTCCTGTGAAAAACATGGATAACAGCAGGCTGTGGAGATGCCTGCTGAGGCAAGAGCCGGCATATAGCCGGCTCTCCTGGAATCGATTAGGCGCTCAGACGCGAGTCGTTGCGGCACCACGCAACAACCGGGCGGCCGCCACCATGTTGACGAGCGCCGGACGCACTTCTTCCCACTTCCGCGTCTTCAGTCCGCAATCGGGATTGATCCACAGCTGCCCATCGGCCAACCGCTCTCGCGCCAAGGTCAGAAGCTCCGTCATCTCGCCGACCTCGGGAACGCGCGGCGAGTGGATGTCGTAGACGCCGGGGCCGATCTCGTTCGGATATTTGTATGTCCGGAAGGCTTCCAGCAATTCCATCTTCGAGCGCGAGGTCTCAATGGAGATGACGTCGGCATCCATCGCGGCGATGGCGTCGATGATCTGGTTGAACTCCGAATAGCACATATGCGTGTGGATCTGCGTCTCGTCGGCAACGCCGGTCGAGCACAGGCGGAAGCTTTCCACCGCCCAGTCGAGATAGGTCTTCCAATCGGCCTTGCGCAACGGCAAGCCTTCGCGAAGAGCCGCCTCATCGATCTGGATCATCGCCGCGCCCGCCTTTTCGAGATCGATCACCTCGTCGCGGATTGCCAGCGCGATCTGCCGGCTGACATCGGCGCGGGAAAGATCGTCGCGCACGAAGGACCAGTTGAGGATCGTCACCGGTCCCGTCAGCATGCCCTTTACCGGCTTCTCGGTCAGCGACTGCGCATAATGCCACCATTCCACAGTCATCTGCTTCGGGCGTGAGACATCGCCGAAAATGATCGGCGGGCGGACATAGCGCGAACCGTAGCTCTGCACCCAGGCATGCTGTGTGAATGCAAATCCGGAAAGCTGCTCGCCGAAATACTGCACCATGTCGTTCCGTTCGAACTCGCCATGGACGAGCACGTCGAGGCCGATCTCTTCCTGCCAGCGGATCGCCGATTCCGTCTCCTTTTTCAGGAAGGTCTCGTAGTCGGCACCACTGATCGCACCTTTCGCATGAGCCGCGCGCGACTTGCGCACTTCTGATGTCTGCGGGAAGGAGCCGATCGTCGTCGTCGGGAAGAGCGGCAGCTTCAGTCTATCGTCCTGTAGCGCCTTGCGCCGAGCGAATGCGCTCTTGCGCGCCTTCATTGCAGCATCGATACCGGCGATCCGATCCTGTACCCGCGGATCGTGAACGCGCGCAGAGGCAGCGCGGGAGGCGATCGCATGTGATGCCGCAGCGATTTCTTCCACGGCCCCCATGGTTCCACGACCGAGCACGGCAAGCTCGTCCAGCTTCTGCGTCGCAAAAGCGAGCCATGTCTTCAGCTCGCCGTCGAGCCCGGTCTCGAGGTCGAGATCGATCGGAACGTGCAGCAAGGAGCAGGACGGGGCGATCTGAAGCCGGCCCTCGCCGAATTGCGCTACGACAGGCGCGATCTTCCTCAGGATAGCGTCAAGATCGGCCCGCCAGATATTGCGGCCATCGATGACGCCAAGCGAAAGCACGAGACCATCAGGCGCCTTTTCCCGGAGGACTTCGATCTGCCGCGGCCCACGCACCAGATCGACATGCAGGCCGGCGACAGGCAGTTGAAGTGCGGCCGGAAGATTGTCGCCCATATCGCCAAAATAACCGGCAAGCATGATCTTGAGATTCGGCACCACTTCGCCGAGCGCCCGATAGGTCTGGCTGAGCGCGGCGCGCTCCCGATCGGAAAGATCGAGGACGAGGCATGGCTCGTCCACTTGTACCCAGTCGGCACCGGCAGCTCTCAACTCGGCAAAAATCCTGGCATAGACCGGCAGCAGGCCGCCGAGCAGTTCGACCGGGTCGAAGCCTTCCTCGGCTGACTTGGCGAGTTTCAGGAAGGTCACCGGCCCGAGGATGACCGGCCGCGTGTGGATGCCGAGTGCCTTCGCCTCCAGGAATACCTCGAGCGGCTTGTTCACAGTCAGCGTAAATGTCTGGTCACGCGTGAGTTCCGGAACCATGTAGTGATAGTTGGTATCGAACCACTTCGTCATCTCCAGCGCCGGCACCCCCCCGTGCCCATGGTGGAGATGGCCGCAATCGCCATGATGGCTTTCGCCGGTCGAGCCGTCATGGCTCTGGCCGGTGGAGCCGCGCGCCATCGCGAAATAGGTGTCGAGATCGACCGGGCCGCCCTTCCAGCCATAAGCGGCCGGGATCGCACCGACCATCGCCGCGTGATCGAGGATATGATCGTAAAGCGAGAAATCGTTGGAGGGGATGACGGCGATCCCCTTTTCCTGCTGGAGCCGCCAATTTTGCGCGCGCAGCTTTTTCGCCGTTTCCAGAAGGGTGGTCGAGTTGCTCTTGCCGGCCCAGTAGCTTTCCAGCGCGAATTTCAGTTCACGATGGCTTCCGATTCTTGGAAAGCCGAGATTTGCAGTCTTGATGCTCATTTCCTTACCCCGAGGGTTATAGGCAAGGCACTGGCGAGACGCGTCGGCGAACGGACACGAAGGTGCCGTTTCGCTGAAAGCGGCACACCGGGACACCCCGCCCGTGGACGTTATCAATCGCGGCAGGTCTCCTGGCTTGCGGGTCGCTGCCACCGTCCAGTCTTCCCGGGCGTCTTCCCAGTGACGTCAATTGGACGGCGGCTCTCCGCCTACAGTTGCGGGGGCAGCTTCGGATTGAGCGCTAGGCGCTGCACCGAATTCCCTCTTAGCTCCGGACCGACCGAACGACCCGGAGAACCACGATACCGTAAGAATGCGCCCGGCAGAGGGTATCGTCAAGAGATATAAAGGAATGTTTATATCTTTATTCGAAGCAGCCGCAGCGCATTGATCGTCACCAGCACGGTGGCGCCGGTATCGGCAAGGATCGCCGGCCAGAGCCCGGTGATCCCTATGATCGTCGTCACCAGGAACACTGCCTTCAGTCCGAGCGCGATGGTAATGTTCTGCATGATATTGCGCATCGTCCGCTGCGACAGCTCGATCATCCGCGCCACGTCGCCGACGCGTCCGTGCAGCACGGCAGCATCCGCCGTCTCCAGCGCCACATCGGTGCCGCCGCCCATGGCGATGCCGATATCGGCGGCGGCCAGCGCCGGAGCATCGTTGATGCCGTCGCCGACCTTGGCAACGACGAAGCCCTCGCGCTTCAACTCGCCGACCACACGTTGCTTGTCCTCAGGCATCATCTCGCCGCGCCAGTCGATGCCGAGCATGCCGGCAACGGCGGCCGCGGTCCGCTTGTTGTCACCCGTCAGCATGATCGTCTTGACGCCGGCCGATTTGAGCGTCGAGAGACCTATCTTGGCATCCTCGCGCGGCTCGTCGCGCATGGCGATCAGTCCGGCCGCCGCACCGTTGACGAGCAGCACCGACACGCTCTTGCCCTCATCGTTCAGCGCCGCGATTCGCGCATCCTGTTCTGCGCCGAGCGCCTCGCGCTCGCGGGCAGCAGGCGGCGACAGCAGGTCCAGCGTCTCGCCGCCGACTTTGCCGGTGACACCCTTGCCCGGCAGTGCTTCCAGTTCGAAGGCCGGCGGCACGGGAACACCGTCCGCCTTGGCGCGGTTGAGGATCGCCAGCGCCAGAGGATGGCTGGAACCCTGCTCCAGCACCGCCGCGCGCGACAAGACCTGCGCCTCGCTCAGGCCGAAGGAAATGATGTCGGTCACCTGAGGCTTGCCTTCCGTCAGCGTGCCCGTCTTGTCGAAGGCGACCATCGTCACCTTGCCGAGCGTTTCCAGCACCGCGCCGCCCTTCATCAGCAGCCCGCGCCGCGCACCCGCCGAAAGCGAGGCGGCAATCGCTGCCGGCGTCGAAATGACCAGCGCGCAGGGGCAGCCGATCAGCAGGATGGCGAGGCCCTTGTAAACCCACTCGCCCCACGACCCGGCGAAGAGCAGTGGCGGAACGACCGCGACGAGTGCTGCAACCACGACCACGCCGGGCGTGTAGTAACGCGAGAACCGATCGATGAAACGTTCCGTCGGCGCCTTCGATTCCTGCGCCTCTTCCACCAGCTTGACGACGCGGGCAATGGTATTGTCGGCCGCAGCCGCGGTGACGCGAACCTTGAGCACGGCATCGCCATTGACCGTGCCGGCGAAAACGACAGCATCGACGCCCTTGCGCACCGGCGTGCTCTCGCCCGTCACCGGCGCTTCGTCGATGGCGCTCTCGCCTGATACAATGATGCCGTCCGCCGAGATACGGTCGCCGGGACGCACCATGATAATTGCGCCGACGGCAAGGCTTTCCGCCGGCACTTCCCGCGTCTGCCCATTATCTTCGAGCAGCGCACTCTTCGGCACCAGGGCCGTCAGCGACTGGATACTTTCGCGCGCCTTGCCGGCCGCCACCCCTTCCAGCAGCTCGCCGACGAGGAACAGGAACACGACGGTCGCCGCCTCCTCGCCCGCATTGATGATGACAGCGCCGACGGCTGCGATCGTCATCAGCATCTCGATCGAAAACGGTGTTCCTGAGAAAGCTGCCATGACGGCGCGCCGCGCGATCGGCACCAGCCCGACCAGCATGGCGACGATGAAGGCATAGGACCCAATCGCCGGCACCAGATGGCCGACGGCATAGGCGGCAACGAGTGCCGTGCCCGAAAGAATGGTCAGCCGGCCTTTCTTGCTCTGCCACCAGGCACCGGCCATCGGCGCATGGTCGTGCCCGTGCAGGCCCTCGATTTCCTTCTCGCCGTGATCGTGACTATCGCCGGCATGATCGTGGCCTTCGTGATCGTGATCATGGCCTTCGTGATCGCCGTGATCGTGACGATGGTGCGAGCCGTATTCATGCGCGAGAGCAGCACTTCCAGCAAACGGCGCGACGGAATAACCGAGCCCCGTCACTCTTTTCTCGATCGCCTTGAGGTCACTGCTGCCGTCATGCCGCACGGTCATCGTGCCTGCCATCACCGAGACGGAAACATCGGCGACACCTGCCACGCGCCTGACCGCCGTGCCGATCTTGGTTGCGCAGGCGGCGCAATCCATGCCGCCAACCCGGTATCGTGTCTCGCTCGTCTCAGCCATGATCCGCTTCCTTGTCAAACCGAAGCATCTTTCCTACATCCTCTAGCGACTAGAGGTGCAAGAGGAAAATCATGAAAAAGATCACGATCGGTGAAGCCGCTCGCCAAAGCGGCGTCAAGGTGCCGACAGTGCGTTACTACGAGAGCATCGGGCTGCTCGCGGCGCCGAGCCGCAGCGAGGGCAACCAGCGCTCCTTCGAGCCCGCCGATATCAACCGCCTCGCCTTCATCCGCCATGCCCGCGAACTCGGCTTCGAGATCGACGCGATCCGCACGCTGCTCACCCTGCAGGACGATCCCCACCAGTCCTGCGCGTCGGCCGATACCATCGCCAAGGCGCGCCTTGTCGAGGTCGAGCAGCGCATCCGCAGCTTGATGGCGCTGAAGGCCGAGCTGGAAATCATGGTGGACGGCTGCGGCCATGGCCGCGTCGACCAATGCCGCGTCATCGAGGTGCTCGCCGATCACGGCCAGTGCATGCATCCACATCACTGATCGCCGCCCTTGCAGGTGATCCACGCCCGCGCCATGACTGCATCCTGTGAAAGAATCGGGCGAAGACACCAATGAACCAGAAACGGATTGCGATCATCGGCGGCGGCCCGGCGGGCCTCGCGGCAGCCGAGCTGCTCTCCCTTTCCGGCCACGCGGTCGCGGTCTATGACGCCATGCCGACCTTCGCTCGCAAGTTCCTGCTGGCAGGCAAGTCGGGTCTCAACATCACCCATTCCGAGGATTATGCCCGTTTCGCCACGCGCTTCGGCGCCGCCTCCGCCCGCCTGCGCCCTGCCCTTGATGCCTTCACCCCTGATAATATCAGGAGCTGGGCGGCTGGGCTCGGGACCGAGACTTTCGTCGGCTCGTCCGGCCGGGTTTTCCCAAAGGCGATGAAAGCCTCCCCATTGCTCCGCGCATGGCTCAAGCGGCTGGAAAACAATGGAGTGGCGTTCCACACCCGCCACCGCTGGACCGGGTTTGCCGGAGAAGGCTACGCTTTAGAAACCCCCGAAGGGGATAACGTCGTCCATTGCGACGCAGCCCTGCTGGCGCTCGGCGGCGCAAGCTGGCCGCGCCTCGGCTCCGATGCCGCCTGGGTGCCGTGGCTGGCCGAGAGGGGCGTGGAAATCGACGCCTTCCAATCCGCCAATTGCGGCTTCGTCGCCGGCTGGAGCGGGAACTTCAGCGAGCGTTTCGCCGGCGAGCCGGTCAAATCGGTCACCGCCACATCCGAGGCCGGCACCTTTCCCGGCGAGTTCGTCATCACCGGCAGCGGCATCGAAGGCAGCCTGGTCTATATCAATGCCGCCAGTCTCCGCGACCGGTTGCGAAACCACGGCAGTGCCGCCCTGACGCTTGACCTCGCACCCGGTCGCACAGTCGAAAGACTGAGCCGCGACCTTGCGCGGCAGGACGCCAAATCCAGCTTCTCCAATCGCCTGCGCAAGGGCGCAGGCCTCGATGGTGTCAAAGCAGCACTACTGCGGGAACTCGTCTCCGAGCAGGAGCGGACTGATCCCGAACGGCTGGCGACGAGGATCAAGGCGCTGCCGATCCCGCTTGTCGAAACCCGGCCGATCGCCGAGGCGATCTCTTCGGCCGGCGGCATCCGCTGGAGCAGCATCGACGACGCCTATATGTTGAAGGCACTGCCCGGCACCTTCGTCGCCGGCGAGATGCTCGATTGGGAGGCGCCGACCGGCGGCTACCTCCTCACCGCCTGCCTTGCAACCGGCCGGGCGGCCGCACGTGGCATCGAGACCTGGCTGCGGCGTTAGACATCTTTAGCCGAAGGTAAAGGCATAGGCCTCGACGCCGGGATCGAGGAAACGGATCTCGAACGTGTGGTCGCCGACCGGACCCGCCTCGCGCACCAACTGATAGAGCCGCTGTCCCGTCACCGTACCGTTGCCGTCGGCATCGGTATCGGTGCCGTGGCTTTCGCCCGGCACCTTGCCATCGACGGTCACCTGGAAACGTACCGGCTTGCCGTTCGCCCCCGGTCCGAGCACGAGATGCAGGTCACGGGCATGGAAGCGGTAGTAGATGCTGCCGTCCTTGTCGTTCAGCCCCGCCTGTTCGGCGTTAACAGTCCAATTGCCGGTCAGGCCCCATTCGTTGAGCTTCGGGGGCATCGCCGCATAGCTGTGCGCCGCGTCGTTCACCGTGCCCTTGTCATCGACGAAATTCTCAGAACGTTGATAGCCGACATAAGTCTCCGGCGACTGCACGTCGGCAGCGTTCGAAGCGGCTTCCGCACCGGTCGCCTTCACATCGACCACGTCGCTCGAGACATTTGCCTTGCCGGCCTCGGCGAGAAGCTGCTGGATGATGTGTTCCGACTGATCGTAGTCGCCCTCGCCGAAATGGTGGTGGCGCACCTTGCCCTCGGCGTCGATGAAATAATGCGCGGGCCAGTATTGATTGTCGAAGGCCCGCCAGATCGCATAGTCGTTGTCGATCGCGACGGGATAGATGATGCCGAGATCGCCGACCGCCTTCTTGACGTTGTCGATATTCTTTTCGAAGGCGAATTCCGGCGCGTGCACGCCGATGACGACGAGGCCCTGATCCCCGTACTTCTCCGCCCAGGCTTTGACATAGGGGATAGCGCGCAGGCAGTTGATGCAGGAATAGGTCCAGAAATCGACGAGCACGACCTTGCCTTTCAGGCCCTCGGCCGTGAGAGGCGGCGAATTCAGCCATTCGACAGCGCCGTTCAGCGAAGGCAATGCGCCCTCAACGGGCAATTGCTCCACCGCCGCCTTCGGCTTCATTGCCATCATCATGGTGTTGCCGCCGCCGGTCATTGCGCCATTGCCGCCGCTCATCATCATCGTGTTGTTGGCGCTCATCGCCATCGACCCGCCGCCGGCCGGCATCACCGAGGATTTCATCGAGCCGCCATCGTTGGCGGCTTTCTCCTCGCGCGGATGGAAGCGATCGACAAGGCCCTGCTCCAGCGAGGCAGTGCTGGCAAGCGAGGCCTGCGTCAGGAAACCGGTGTCGAGGCCGAGGGCAATCGCCACCACGGCGACAAGAACCGCAATGCCGACGCCGCGGCGCAGCCATTCGCCGACGCCAAGCGAACGTTTCATCGCCTGGTAGACCCGTCCACCGATCAGGAGAGCCAGCGCCAGCGACGTCGCCGCACCGAGCGCATAGGCAAGCAGCAGCAGCGTCGTCCCCACACTTGCGCCCTGAAGGGCCGCACCCGTCAGGATCAGCCCGAGCACCGGACCGGCGCAGGGCGCCCAGAGCAGTCCGGTCGCCACACCGAGCAGCAGCGAGGCCACGACCGCCGAGCCACCCTTGCGGCTTCCGCGATCTGCCGATTGTGAAAGCCGCGCGCCGAGCGAGACGAGCGGCCGTGTCAGGTAGTCCGAAAGTGCGGGGAACAGCAGGATGACGCCGAAGGCGGCAAGCAGCACCAGCGCAGCGTAGCGACCATACTCGTTGGCCTCGACCGCCCAGCCGCCGCCGAGGGCGGCAAGGGTGGCGACCAGAGCAAAGGTCGCCGCCATGCCGATCAGCATCGGCAGCGTGCTGCGCAGAAAAGGCTGGCCGGCGCGCGCGAAGACGAAGGGCAGCACCGGCAGGATGCACGGGCTGACGATCGTCAGCACGCCGCCGAGATAGGCAAGCACGAACAGGATCATTGTATTGTCTCTCTGTCGATCAGGCCGAGGCCGGATGGAATGTCATGGCAAGGCCGTTCATGCAGTAGCGAAGCCCTGTTGGTTTCGGGCCGTCGTCGAAGACATGGCCGAGATGGCCGCCGCAGCGGCTGCAATGCACGGCCGTGCGCGCCATGCCGAAGGTGGTGTCGCTGGTCGTGCTGACAGCATTGTCGAGCGGCGCCCAGAAGCTCGGCCAGCCGGTGCCGCTGTCGAATTTGGTCGTCGAGGAAAAGGCCTTCTGGTCGCAGCCGGCACAGGCGAAGTTGCCCTTACGCTCCTCGTGCAGCAGGGGGCTGCTGAAAGGATATTCCGTCCCAGCCTCGCGCAGGACGACATATTGATCCGGCGTCAGCAGCTTGTGCCATTCGTCCTCGTTATGGGTCACCGCGAACGTCTCGCCGGCGAGCGCCTTTTCGGCGAGGCCGAAGCGAAGCACAAGCACGCCGAAACCGGCGCCCGTCAACAGCAATCGTCTATTCAGCATGGCCGGATCTCCTCGTCTGGCAAACCTTGCTTCTGCATCGAACTACGGGAGCGAGAGCTTTTTGTTACAGATATGGCGGTGAAACACCGAAATGTGATCTCAGGCGGCTCATCCGCAAAATCTGCAATCGCTATATTCCATGAAATATTACGCTAGTCGGCAAAACCGAGACCAGCAAGACCGGCTGCGGTCATATTATCGCGACTGCAAACCGGCGGCCGCCTTTGCAGGCCGATTGCCAAGCGGCCGCTTTTCCATCAGAATATGCTGAAGTTCCTTGGGAGGAGCCCGATGTACGAACACTCAGCACATGCGGAGCACGTCTATACGTGCACGCAGCGCGGTTCCGCCGCAGCCAGTTCTCCGATCGTCGCCTCGTGGCAACGATGCATGACCATGCACCAACTCGCCCCCGAAGACGAGCGCGCGCCGATCCGCCTCACCGACGAGGAATTCCGCCGTGCGCGCGAACAATCAGGACAACTGATCGCCAGCGCGACGGATGAACTCGACCGTCTTTTTACCACCGTCGGCAAGGGCGGCTGCTGCCTGCTTCTGACCGACAGGAACGGCATCGCGCTGGAGCGCCGGGGTGCTGCCGGCGACGACAAGGAATTCCGCGAACTCGGCCTTTGGACCGGCTCCGTCTGGACCGAGGCGAGCATCGGCACCAACGGCATCGGCACCGCACTTGCCGACGAGCGCGCCGTCGCCATCTTCCGCGATCAGCATTTCTTCTGCTCGAATACCCGCCTCAGCTGCACCACCGCACCGATCCGCGATCATCGCGGCCAGCTGGCCGCAGCCCTCGACATCTCCACATGCCGGGAAGACGTCAACGAGATGACGCTGGCGATCCTGTCGCAGGCCGTGCGCGACGCGGCGATGCGCATCGAACTCAACCTCTTTCGTTCAGCCTATGCCGGCGCCCGTTTCCTGATGGTCCCGGCCGGCATCAATTCCGCAGCCGCCCTGCTTGCCGTTGACAGGCACGACCTCGTGCTCGGTGCGACACGCGCCGCCCGCATCGCGCTGCAGCTGGATGACAGGCGCATCGCCGCCGGCATCCCGGCCGCCGATGCACTGCACGAGGCCAGCGTCTCCCAGGAAGATGAGATCGTCGAAGCCGAAAAGGCAGCACTCCTGCGAGCATTGTCACGCACCAGCGGCAACATTTCGCAGGCGGCAATCGCACTCGGCATGAGCCGGGCCACCCTGCACCGGAAGATGAAGAAGCTCGACCTGCACTAAGCGCGTCGAGTTCCACCGACATCGCAATTGTGATGCAACCCTGTCGCATGTCTGCGACACTGTGCGCTGCGGTATTGCAGGCCGGCCCTATTCCTTCCGCTAAAACATGCACATTTTCCTCCCACTGGTTCGTTCCGGAACCTGGATCATCAAGGGAGGATGACATGCTTCATCAGAAAATCGTCGAGTCGCCGTTCAAGCTGAAATACGGCAATTATATCGGCGGCGAATGGCGTGAACCCGTCGAAGGCAAATACTTCGAAAACGTCACGCCCGTCACCGGCGGCAAACTCTGCGACATTCCCCGCTCCAATGAAAAGGACGTCAATCTGGCGCTCGACGCCGCTCATGCGGCCAAGGAAAAATGGGGCCGCACCTCGGTTGCGGAGCGCTCCAATATCCTCATGAAGATCGCCCAGCGCATGGAAGACAAGCTGGAATTGCTCGCCCAGGCCGAGACCTGGGACAATGGCAAGCCGATCCGCGAAACCATGGCCGCCGACATTCCGCTGGCGATCGACCATTTCCGCTACTTCGCCTCCTGCATCCGCGCCCAGGAAGGTTCGATCGGCGAGATCGACCATGACACCGTCGCCTATCACTTCCATGAGCCGCTCGGCGTCGTCGGCCAGATTATTCCGTGGAACTTCCCGATCCTGATGGCCACCTGGAAGCTGGCGCCGGCACTTGCCGCCGGCAACTGCGTGGTGCTGAAGCCTGCCGAGCAGACACCGGCCTCCATCCTGCTCTGGGCCGAACTCGTCGGCGATCTCCTGCCGCCCGGCGTCCTCAACATCGTCAACGGTTTCGGCCTCGAAGCCGGCAAGCCGCTGGCAACCAGCCCACGCGTCGCCAAGATCGCCTTCACCGGCGAGACGACGACAGGCCGGCTCATCATGCAATATGCCAGCCAGAACCTCATTCCGGTGACGCTGGAACTCGGCGGCAAATCGCCGAACATCTTCTTTGCCGATGTGATGGCTGAAGACGACGACTTCCTCGACAAGGCGCTCGAAGGCTTTGCGATGTTCGCGCTCAACCAGGGCGAAGTCTGCACCTGCCCGAGCCGCGCTCTCATCCAGGAATCGATCTACGACCGCTTCATGGAAAAGGCCGTCAAGCGCGTCGAGGCGATCAAGCAGGGCAACCCGCTCGACAGCGCGACGATGATCGGCGCCCAGGCCTCGACGGAGCAGCTTGAGAAGATCCTCGCCTATCTCGACATCGGCAAGCAGGAAGGCGCTGAGGTTCTGACCGGCGGTGCGCGCAACGATCTCGGCGGCGAACTGGCGAACGGCTTTTACGTCAAGCCGACGATCTTCAAGGGTCACAACAAGATGCGTGTGTTCCAGGAAGAGATCTTCGGGCCGGTGGTTTCGGTCACCACCTTCAAGAACGAGAAGGAAGCGCTCGAAATCGCCAACGACACGCTCTACGGTCTCGGCGCCGGCGTCTGGAGCCGCGACGCCAATCGCTGCTACCGCTTCGGCCGCGAGATCCAGGCCGGCCGCGTCTGGACCAACTGCTACCATGCCTACCCTGCCCATGCCGCCTTCGGCGGATACAAGCAGTCCGGCATCGGCCGTGAAACCCACAAGATGATGCTCGATCACTACCAGCAGACCAAGAACATGCTGGTGAGCTACAGCCCGAAGGCGCTCGGTTTCTTCTGAGAAGCAGCTTGGCGGGAGGACTTGAAACCCCTCCCCAACCCCTCCCCACAAGGGGGAGGGGCTTAACCGGTTGAACTGTCGCATTCTGAATTCACGCATCTCCTTGCCGAAACCTAGACGAGGCAAGCTGTCGGAGCGGCATCGTAAGTCCCTCCCCCTTGTGGGGAGGGGTTGGGGAGGGGTCTTCTTCTCCCGAAACTTTGGAGGAAGAACCATGGAAACCACCTTCAACGGCGAACAGCGCGTGCTCGCAACCGATTCAGCGCTTGCCCTGATCGGCGAGATCAGGCGGGATCATCCGGATATCCTCTTTCACCAGTCCGGCGGCTGCTGCGACGGCTCGTCGCCGATGTGCTATCCGACTAATGAATTCATGGTGGGTGACAGTCACGTCAAACTCGGTGAGATCGGCGGCGTGCCTGTTTATATCAGCGCCAGCCAGTTCGAAGCCTGGAAACATACGCAGTTGATCATCGACGTCGTGCCTGGCCGCGGCGGTATGTTCTCGCTCGACAACGGCCGCGAGAAACGCTTCCTCACCCGCTCCCGCCTCTTCGGCGGCGGCGAGGCCTGCGCGGTTTCCGATGTGAAGGCCAGGGTGGTCTAGAGGAGCGGCTTAGATGGGAATTTCGCCTGTAGTATTCCCATAGTACCTTCTCTTCGTCGCTCTTTGCTACGCTCCACCTGTTGGTTTCAAAGGGAGGAAACGATGCCAGCCTCAAAGATCCTGATGATAACAGGTGATTTCACCGAAGATTATGAAACGATGGTGCCGTTCCAGACGCTACTTGCCTGCGGCTACACTGTTGATGCCGTCTGCCCCGGGCAAGAGGGCCGGCGATACTGTCGCCACCGCCATCCATGATTTCGAAGGCGACCAGACCTATTCGGAAAAGCGCGGCCATAATTTCGCGCTGAACGCCACCTTCGAAAGCGTGCGCGCCGAAGATTACGATGCGCTCGTCATTCCCGGCGGTCGCGCGCCGGAATATCTTCGCCTCGATGCCGACGTCATCAAATTCGTCCGGCACTTCTTCGACGCTGGAAAACCCGTCGCCGCCATCTGCCACGGCGCGCAACTGCTCGCCGCCGCCGGCGTGCTGAAGGGTCGCACCTGCTCGGCCTATCCCGCCTGCCGGCCGGAAGTCGAGCTTGCCGGCGGCATCTATGCCGATATCGCTATCAGCGATGCGGTTTCGGACGGCAACCTGGTCACGGCACCAGCCTGGCCGGCGCATCCATCATGGCTGCGCCAGTTCATGGCCGTGCTCGATGCCGCGGCACTGCTGGAAACCAACGCCGCCTGAGGAGGGCGGCAACGGGGGAGGACGACATGTGCGAACTGTTCATCAAGGCGGATGCGCGGCTCTGGGAAAGCACCACCCGGTCGCTGCGCATCGACGGCATGGTCACCAGCGTCAGGCTGGAGAACTTCTTCTGGTCGAAGCTCGAGGAAATCGCCCGCCGCGACGGCATGAATGTCGTCCAGCTGATCACCCGGCTGCACCATGAATCGATCGATGCCGGCCACGATCTCGGAAACTTCACGTCATTCCTCAGGGTCTGCTGCGCCCGCTATCTCGACCTGCAGCTCGCAGGCGACATCCCGGCCGATGTCACCCGCCCGATCTCCGGCCTCGACGCGCCCGGAATTCTCGGCCGCGAACGGACGAAATATCACTGAGCATCGGTACGAACAAAATCACGGATAAAACGCCCGCGGCCCGTGCCGCGGGCGAAATGCATTGCGATCCGTCACCCTAACCTTGCCGCGTCGCCGCTTGCACGACGCACCGCGGAGATCGACAATGCGCGCCATCGTCAAAGCTTCAGCCCCAGCAGGAGATCGATTGCCATGAACGACCAGAAAGCCGTGATCGTCACCGGAGCCGGCGGAAACCTCGGCAGCGCCGTCGTCCTGGAGCTTGCCGCTGCCGGCGCAAAGCTCGTCGCCATAAACCGTTCGAGCCATGGGCTGGAAGCCTTGGCCGCTCGCCTCCCTGCGTCCACCGAGTTTCTGCCGATCGCTGGAACGGATCTGACCGACTACGCCTCCAGTGCGGCTGCGGTCGCTCAGGCCGCCGAGCGCTTCGGCGGCGTCGAGGCATTGGTCAATACGGTCGGTGGCTTCCAGATGGGGCCGGTCGGTCCTGACGCGCCCGGGCAATGGGAGATGATGATGACCGCGAACGCCCGCACCGCGCTTGCGATCAGCGCCGCCGTTCTCCCGGTCATGAAGTCCGCCGGCTACGGCCGCATCGTTCATATCGCTGCCGCGCCCGGCCTGAAAGCCGGCGCCAACCAGGCCGCCTACGCCGCCTCGAAAGCCGCCGTCATCCGCCTGACCGAAGCGATCGCCGCAGAATGCCGCGACGACCGCATCACCGCCAATTGCATCCTGCCTGGGACGATCGACACGCCTGAGAATCGTGCGGCCATGCCTAACGCGAAGACGGACGGCTGGGTATCGCCCCAGTCGATCGCCCGCCTCATCGCCTTCCTGATTTCGCCGGCCGCAGCCGTCGTCACCGGCGCGGCGATCCCAGCGACCGGCCGCGAATGACTGAGGGCATTGCAAGTTTTAGCCGGTTACACACCATCTGGCTTGAGGTACGGTCTTGCTGATATTCTGGACCGGCAGCAAAGACTGAACTTGTCTTCGGCCGGGCTGGATTTGTTGGGAAAGATGGGGCGGCTTTCTGCATGAAGACAATCGGGCGTTATTTGCCAGGTGGCGGTGGTTTCGATGACTGACGGTCCGGCATTGCGCTCCATCGGCGTGACCAACCTGCTGCGCGAGGAATGGTTCCTGGGCGTCAGCGTCGCTACCGGCCTGGCATTCCTTGCTTTCCAGGAGCCGCTGTTCCGGCAGCTTTCCGATCCGCTTTGGTTCACTGTTATTTTCGTGTGGCTGTTTGCCGTCGTGCTCGGCTCGGCTTTGTCGGTCGTGCGGCATGCCGATCATCTGGCGGAGCGGCTGAAGGAGCCTTACGGCACTCTCATTCTGACGCTCGCCATCACCTCGATCGAAGTGATGGCGATTTCAGCCGTCATGATTCACGGCGAGAACAACCCCACCCTTGCGCGCGACACGCTGTTTGCGGTCGTCATGATCATCCTGAACGGCATGGTCGGCCTGTCGCTGCTGCTCGGCGCGTGGCGACGGCCGGAACAACAGCATAACCTGCAGGGCGCCAACGCCTATCTCGGGGTCATCGTGCCGCTGGCGACGCTGAGCCTCGTCATGCCCACATTTCTTTCCGGCCCGGACGGACCGCATCCCTCGGCACCGAGACAATTGATATTGGGCATCATATCGGTCGGTCTCTACAGCACGTTTCTGTTTCTCCAGGCCGGCCGCCATCAGCACTATTTCGCCGACGAGAGCGACCGTCATGAGCCTCGCGGCGAACATGCCCTTCCCCACGGGCCGGTATGGCCGCATGCCGTTCTGCTTTTCGCCTATATGGGTCCGGTTGTCTTTCTGGTCGAACAGCTTGCGCGTCCGATCGATTACATTATCGAAACCCTGCATGCTCCGGCAGCGTTTGGCGGTGTCGTCATGGCCATCCTTGTCGCAACGCCCGAGGCAATCAGCGCCGTGCGCGCGTCCATCGCCGATAATCTTCAGCGCGCCATCAACATCTTTCTTGGTTCGGTACTGTCGACGATCGGGCTGACCGTGCCGGCGATGCTCGTCATCAGCCGTCTTTACGGCCATCCGGTTACACTCGGGCTGGAGCACGGAGATCTGGTGATGCTCGTGCTCACTCTTGCCGTCAGCATCATTACCTTCGCGAGCGGCCGCACGCATCTCATGCAGGGTGCTGTTCATCTCGTGCTTTTCCTGGCTTATGTGCTGCTGATTTTCCAGCAATGAGCTTCGTCTTGCCGATATCAGCCTGTCGCCTTCTCGCTCAGGCACAGTTTAATTGTGCACCAGCTGCTCTTGCAATTTTTAGGAATGCCGCGACATAATGTCATATGCCTTGAACCTTCGGAGACCTGTGGTCCCCGCCGAGGCACGCATCAAGACTGAGGCTCGTGAAATGTCGGGGCGGCGGCAATGCGTGAAAGATTCCATCAGGGTCTGCAATTTTCCGTGGCCCTCGTCGGCATGATAATTCTCGCCGGATGCGAGGAAAGCGGCAACACCTATGTTCCCCCGCCGCCACCGCAGGTTCGTGTCGCACAGCCGGTCCAGCAACCGATAACGCTCTATTTCGAACTGACGGGCAACACGGCGCCTCTCAATTCCGTCGATATCGAGGCGCGTGTCCAGGGCTACCTTCAATCCATCGACTACCAGGATGGGATGACGGTGACAAAGGGCACCAAACTCTTCGGAATCGAGCGCGACACATACCAGGCGCAGCTGGATCAGGCGAAGGCCTCGCTTGCCTCGCAACAGGCATCCCAGGTCGGCGCGCAGCAGGAATATGACCGGCAGCTCAATCTCTCGAAGCAGCAGGTCACCACGCAGACCGCAGTCGACAGCGCCAGGGCGACGCTCGACGAAGCGAATGCCGCCATCCTCAACGCCCAGGCCAATCTCGAACTCGCGACGATCAATTTGGGATATACGGAGGTTCTTGCCCCTTTCGACGGCACCGTCACGGATCATCTCGTCGATATCGGCGCACTTGTCGGCGTGTCAGGCCCCACCAAACTCGCCAGCATCGTTCAGACCGATCCGCTCTATGCCTATTTCAACGTCAGCGAAACGCAGGTGCTGATGATCAAGGAAACGCTGGCAAAGCAGGGACGCACCTTCAAGCAGACCGACCTTCCGAGCATCCCGGCGGAACTCGGCCTGCAGACGGAAGAAGGTTATCCGCACAAGGGCCATCTCGATTACGTCTCACCGCAGCTCGATGCCTCCACAGGCACGCTTCAGGTGCGAGCCCTCTTCGACAACAAGGACCGCGCCATGCTGCCCGGTCTCTTCGTGCGGGTTCGGGTGCCGGTTGGCCACAACGACAAGGCTCTGCTGGTGCGCGACGATGCGATCGGAACGAACCAGCTCGGCAGCTACATTCTCGTTCTCGGTAAGGACGATGTGGTCGAGCAGAAGCAGGTCAAGACAGGCCAGCGCGAAGGGTCCCTGCGCGTCATCGACTCCGGTCTCGATCCGGCCGACTGGGTGGTGACGCAAGGTATCCAGCAGGCCATCCCCGGCAGCAAGGTCACGCCCGAGAAGATAGAAATGAACCCGCCGGCAGCAGCAGCCGACGATACCAAGGCCAAGACCACCACCACGCAATGAATTCGCCACCATGCTTCATCTGACCGTCTAAGGACAACAGCATGATCTCGCGCTTCTTCATCGAGCGACCGGTACTCGCCAACGTCCTGGCGTTGGTCTTCGTGCTCATCGGCGCAGTGGCCCTGTTCCAGCTGCCCGTGGCGCAATATCCGAATGTCGTTCCGCCGACGGTGCAGGTGACGACGCGCTTTCCCGGCGCCAGTGCCAAGACGCTTGTCGATACCGTCGCCCTGCCGATCGAGCAGCAGGTCAACGGCGTGCAGGACATGCTCTACATGCAGTCGACGAGCGCCAGCGACGGCACCTATTCGCTGACCGTGACCTTCGCCATCGGAACGGATCCCGATCAGGCGCAGGTCCTTGTGCAAAACCGCGTTGCCATAGCGATGTCATCGCTTCCCGAAGCGGTGCAGGTTCAGGGCGTCACGACACAAAAGAAATCGACGGCGATCCTGGGCTTCGTCACCCTGACCTCGCCGGACAGCCGCTATGACAGCCTCTTCCTGTCCAACTACGCCGTTATCAATCTGCAGAATGAACTTGCACGCCTTCCCGGTGTCGGCAACGTCACGGTGTTCGGCGCCAGCCAGTATGCCATGCGGATCTGGATGGATCCGAACCTGCTGCAGGCGCGCGGCCTGACGCCGCAGGATATCGTCAACGTGGTGCAGCAGCAGAGCCAGGAGGTTGCCGCCGGCCAGATCGGCATTCCGCCGGTCCCGAAGGGGCAGGTCTTCCAATACACGCTGAATGTCAACGGCCGGCTGAACGAGGCGGCCGACTACGAGAACATCGTCGTCAAGGTCGAAAGCGGACAGGGCGGACGCGTCACGCGCATCCGCGATATCGGCCGCGTCGAACTCGGCGCCCAGACCTACAGCCAGTCCTTCATGCAGAACGGCCGACCGGCCGCCGGCATCGGCATTTTTCAGCTGCCGGAGGCGAACGCCATTGCGGTGGCGCAGGAGGTGGGCGCAAAAATGCAGGAGCTCTCCAAGAGCTTCCCGCAGGGCCTCGAATATCACGTGCCGTTTGACACGACGAAATTCGTCAAGGCGTCCATCGACGAAGTTTATGTCACTTTGATCGAGGCGGGCGTTCTCGTTCTCATCGTCATTCTGGTTTTCCTGCAGGATTGGCGGGCGATGCTCGTGCCGGCGACCACCGTTCCCGTCACCATCATCGGCGCCTTCGCGGCCATGGCGGCATTGGGTTTCACCGTCAACCTGTCGACGCTCTTTGCCATCGTTCTCGCCATCGGCATCGTCGTCGATGATGCGATCGTCATCGTCGAAGGCGTCGCTCGCCACATCGAGGCGGGCATGTCCGGCCGACAGGCGGCCGAAAAGGCGATGGAGGAACTCCTCGGCCCGGTCATCGGCATTACGTTGGTGCTGATGGCCGTCTTCATTCCGGCCGCCTTCCTGCCCGGCCTGACCGGACAGCTCTATCGGCAATTCGCACTCGTCATCGCCGCCACGGCGCTGATCAGCGCCATCAACGCCGTGACCCTGAAACCGACGCAATGCGCCCTTTGGCTGCGGCCGCCGGTCCCGCCCGAGAAACGCAACGTCTTCTATCGCGGCTTCAACAGGGTCTATGACAAAGGCGAACGCGGTTATGCCGGACTGATCGGATCGATGACCCGCCACGCCGGCATCATGGTCATAGCGGCACTTGTGCTGATCGGGGTCGCGGTTTGGGGGCTCACCCGCCTGCCGACCGCATTCCTGCCCATCGAGGATCAAGGCTATGTGCTAATCAGCGTTCAACTGCCCGACGGCGCCTCGAAGGAACGCACGGATGTGGTGATGGCAGAGGTCGGCAAGATCGCCGAAGCGACGCCGGGCGTCGATCAGGTGCTGACCATCAGCGGCATTTCCGTTCTCGACAACAATGCCAGCCTGCAGAATGCCGGCGTTGCCTATGTCGTCCTCAAGGATTGGGACGCGCGCGGCAAGGAGAAGGGTCAGGATCTCCTGTCGATTTACGAGCATCTGAACGGCGCGCTGCAACATGTGCTCACCGCCAAGACGCTGGTGGTCGTGCCGCCTCCGATCCAGGGCGTCGGCAACGCCAGCGGCTTTACCATGCAGGTCGAGATCAAGAACGGCATTTCCGACTACGCTCTGCTGGAATCACTCGCCGATACGATCGTCAAGAACGGCAGTGCCCAATCATCCCTGCAAAGGCTGAGCACGCCTTTTCGCTCGAACGTGCCGCAACTCGCAGTCTCCGTCGACCGCATCAAGGCGGAAACGCTGGGGGTGACCGTCGGTCAGGTTTTCTCGGCTCTCTCCGGTTACGTCGGATCGAGCTATGTCACCCAGTTCAACAAATTCGGCCGCACCTTCCAGGTCTATGCGCAGGCCGCTTCCGATTTTCGCGTCAGCCCTGAAGACATCCGCAAACTGAAGGTCAAGGCCGGCGACGGGACAATGGTGCCGCTCGGCACTGTCGTCGATGTCACAGCGACGCAAGGACCCTCCCTGATCAGCCTCTACAATCTCTACCCCTCCGCGACAATCGTCGGCGGACCCGCCGCCGGCTTCAGCTCCGGCCAGTCGCTCGACGTCATGGAGCAGATTGCCGATCAGACCCTGCCGCCGGGCGCCGGCTTCGAATGGACGGCGCTCTCCTATCAGGAGAAGGCCGTGGGCGGGCAGATCTACTTCGTCTTCGCGCTCGCCATGCTCCTCGTCTATTTCGTGCTCGCCGGCCAATATGAGAGCTGGATCCTGCCGCTGGCAGTCTTGCTCGCTGTGCCGCTCGCCCTCCTCGGCACTGTGGCAGCACTGACGGCGGCGGGCGTTGCCAACAATCTCTATACGCAGATCGGCCTTATCCTGCTGATTGCGCTGGCATCGAAGAATGCCATCCTGATCGTCGAATATGCGAGGGAAAAGCGGGCGGAAGGCATGGAAATTCTGGATGCGGCCGTCGAGGCCGCCCGCCTGCGTTTCCGGCCGATTCTGATGACGTCCTTCGCATTCATTCTCGGTGTCCTGCCGCTGGTGCTGGCAACGGGTGCCGGCGCATCGGCCCGCAAGTCGATCGGCATATCGGTCTTCAGCGGCATGATCGCCTCGACCTGCCTTGCGGTCCTCTTCGTTCCGTCCTTCTACGTCTTGCTACAGCGTCTCGAGGAATACTGGAAAGGACACGCAAAGACCGCAGACGCGGTGGACGCGGAGATGTCGAAGATCCAGTAGGGCGCGCGGCCCGAGATTCAACCAGACACTACAATCCCGAGGTCAGGACCCTATGGCAGGCTGGCGACACGCGCTGCAGATTGTCCCGCAGGCACGCAATTCCACGCCCTCCGCCCAGAGGCACCATGCGGCACAGAGCCCGGAAGTCCAATCCGCATGTTTCACGCAGGATCATCAGTTCCTCACGTGGCGAGAAGGCTGGCATCATTGCCTGAGGGGCGAGCGTGGCCGCCGCCGCGTTGCCACCGGTTGCCGGGGTCGAGCCGGCAGAGCCTCCCAATGCCGCAACAGCTTGCTGACACGGCGTCGATAGAGCGGCATTGTGCTGCTGCAAGCAACTCAGTGCCTCTGTTCCTCCAGGCGTCACGCCTGAGCATTGTGCCATAAAATCGCGTTGGCAGGCCGATTTGACGGCGCTCCGCTGCGCCTGCGTCGGCTGATGCGCCGGTGTGCCGGTCGCGGGCGCCGGCGTAGTCGCCCCCGTGGTCGCGGGCGCAGCCGGGGCCGGCTCCGCGGATGTCGACTTGGGTTTGCTCACCGCCGATACTGCCTTCCGACAGCCCGCCGACAGTGTGGCATTATGCTGTTGCAGGCAAGTAAGCGCCTCGATACCTCCAGGTGTCACCCCCGAACATTGCGCTATGAAATCGGATCGGCATTCCGCCCTGATCGCATTGCGCTGCTCCTCGGTCGGCGCTTGCCCGGACGCGACACCGGCAAGGAGCATCGCTGCGCAGAGCGCTGGCAATCCCGGGATGGCAAACATAAGACGACGCCTTCCACACGAAACCGTCAGCCGAGAAGATGCCCAATTTCGCATTATTCCTCCCCCCATAAATCTTTGATCTACTTTATGAAATCGAAAACCATGCTGAATAGGATAAGAAACGCCCGCCAATTGGAGGGACGTTGCTTGCTGCTAGCAAAATATTGAACCGCAGGCTCCACGTATATTAGAATGTTACTATTTTAGCAACTGCCGCGCATCTGAAAACTGATCGTACGTTTAATGTCCTTGCCCCCAAGTTCTACTCAATTTTGAGTTCACTCCGGCGGTTTGAAGCGCACCCCGAATTTGGGCCAGCGAGAGCTGCAATTTTCCAGGCTTATGGCCGGGCGTCATCAACTCTACCTCGAGAGTCAACTTCTGAAGGATCTCGCGCTAGGGCGCGATCCATGAACTTCTCCAGTGAATGATAGACACCGCCTGACCATGCCTCTCAAAGCAAGTTAACAGGTTCTGCGAGTACAAGCTGCCGTCATGCCGCAGCCTCGTATCCCCTTGGAGCCGGGCTCTCGTGGCCTTCAAGCTGAAAGCGCGCAATCATGCCGGTAAGCGCAAGCGCCTCGGACGATAGCTGCTGGGTGGCAGCGTTCGTCTCCTCCACCATCGCCGCATTTTGCTGTGTCATACGATCAATATCGTTCACCGAAGCGTTGATCGAGTGGAGTGTCGTTGCCTGTTCGCGGCTTGACGAGGCGATGAGTTCAATATGACCGACGATGTGGACGATTTCGCTGGAAATCTCCATCAACGCATCGCCGGTGCGGCCGACGAATTCGGAGCCGGACGCAACCTCTCGAACGGAATTGTTGATGAGTTCGCCGATTTCCTTGGCTGCGCGAGCCGATCGCTGCGCCAGCTCCCGCACCTCCTGCGCCACGACAGCGAAGCCCTTGCCGGCCTCACCCGCTCTTGCCGCTTCGACTCCCGCATTAAGCGCCAAGAGATTGGTTTGGAAGGCGATAGAGTCGATGGCACTGACAATCTGAGCGATCTTGCCGGACGCGTCCTCAATCCGCCCCATAGCCGAAACCGCGTTTTGGACCACTGAGGCGGAGGCGTCGGCGCCCTGTTTGGCGCGTTGGACGAGCGCAAGCGCTGCTGCTGCCCTTCCTGAAGAGGTGTTGACGGCGGAAGAAATCTCCTGCACTGCCGCTGCGGTTTCCTCAAGTGCGGCCGCCTGCTTTTCCGTTCGACTGGCCAGGTCATCAACGGCTTCCGCCATCTGTCGACCATTGTCGCTGATAAGGGAAGACGTCTCGCGGATATCGCAGAGTGTTTCCCTGAGACCCGCAACCGACATGTTGAAATCGGTGCGGATTCGGTCGAGTTCGGCGGCAAAAGGCGTATCGATCGAAAAACTTAACTCCCCGCGCGACAGCCGTGTAAGTCCTTCTGCAAGCGCCTCAATTGCGGCGTCAACCTGGAGCTTGGCGTTACGTCGCTCGAGTTCGTTGCGGGCGCGCTCAGATTCCGCATCACCACGCGCGATCTCGGCCTGCTGTTCCATTTCGACATTCGACAGCGCATTTTGTTTGAAGACGGAAAGGGCCCGGGCCATTTCCCCGATTTCGTCGCCCCGTGCCTCGCCGGTGATTGCGGTATCGAGCCTTCCCTCTGCGATCTTGCGCATCGCTCCGGTAATCTGGGTGATCGGTCCCTTCAGGGTGATGACCAGCGCAGCACCCGCAATCATGGCAATCAGAATACCGAACACGATGGCGCCGCCGGATATCCTATTGGCCTGTTGACGATCCTGACCAGCATTTTGCCTCTGCGTCTCGGCGAATTGAGCAAGCAGGTTCCAGGTGTTGTCGATCTGCCCGGCAGCGCTGTCGAATTCGGCCAGTTTGCGCGCTGCACCTTCGGAGAGCGCTGCCGCGTTCGCCGCAAGCAGGTCGAGGACGGGTTGAGCCTTCTTCGGAATTTCAGCAAAGGTGGGATCGTCGTTCACCACGCCGGCGAGACGGCCGAGTTCCGTCTGGTACATGTAGATCGACTGCTGGACTTTCTTCACTCGCGCTTCGTCCGGATTGCCGGCGAGCTCGGCGAAGCCGACGCGGATTTCGTTGTTGCTGTTAACGATGGCGCGCAGTTCGTTACCGACGTTCGTGGCCTGCGAGATGTCCTTGTCCGACGCGGCAAGCGCAAGCACCGAGGTCCGCATCAGATCGTCGCCGATCGTCTTGAGACTGTCGCCAGCTGCAGCAAGATTGGCAACGGTGGCATCCGTCGCCGGGAGATCCAAACTGTCCGGCGACGCCTTCGAAGCCTTGTCGATGGCATCCACAGCAGCGGCATACTGCTCGGCGAGGGCTTGTTTGTCCGTCGCGACAGTAGACGACAGCTGCTCCTTTGCCTTTTGCAAATCGGGTGCATCTCTGGCTAGCAGGCTAACTTTGTCAGCCGCCGTCGTCGCGTTGGTATAGTCATTGCGAAGTTTTGTCGCGATGCTGGCGGCGGCGCTGATGGAAACGGAATTGTTCAGGCCGCTCTTGTTGGCATTTTCCATCTTTTTCGCGCTGGCCATCAGCATGAACGAGCGCTTGCCGACCTGCCCCTGCAGGTCAAGAAGTGCCGCGGAAGCAGCGTCCACATCACTGAGAATTTTCTGCTGTCCCGTTTCGATTTGCCAGATCGCTTCGATTTTTTGCGGGATGATTTGCGACTGATCGAGCGCCCGGTCAAGAAGCCCCACATCGGTCGTCGGCCTCAGGCGCTCAATCGTCTGCTTCAGGTTTGCCAGTTGCTCACGGGCGTCCGCAAGCGCGGTATCTCGCGCTTCCTGCGACGGCTTCATCAGAAAGCCGGTCATGCTGGAAGAAACATGTTTGAACCCGTTCAGGGACTGCAAAACATGGTTGGAGATCTCCATCCGCCCCTCGAGAAGGCTGGACGCGTAGTACCCCGTCAGTCCCACTGCGCATAGGCTAATGACGAATGGCGCCAAAAGTACGAGCACCTTCGTCTGAATGCGAACCCGCGACATCAAACCATTTACCACGAATGCACCCTCACCACCGATTGGAGCCAAGCTGCCATTCTTTGCTTAAGAACCGATAAATGGGTTGATCCGAGTATTCAGGGATGACCAAAACGCCTTTCACGCGGAACGGACGCCCTGCCGGAGACCATCGCTCGTTTGAACCGCAGCCGTCATCTGAGCGAGCGCCGTCTGGGTCTGCACTGACGATTGTTCGCTGTGCGGTGTGCCGTGCTCCAGACACACGAACGCCCTCTTTGTGGGAGGGCTTTTCGTATTGATCATCACTGTTTGGAGGAATCGTTGGTTGCGGGGGCAGGATTTGCCCCGTTCGGGTCTTAAAACAGTCCACTGGACTGTTTTATCGGGCGGTGCCCGAGCGACCGCTCACCCTTCAGGTTATGGTGAGCTTTTGCGAACGAGGAGCTA
>Ga0307515_10004488_pt1 | contig 28866 bp, 13 predicted proteins | sample 17_EM_MG_FD_194513 | JGI IMG/M metagenome (GOLD analysis project Ga0307515, IMG submission 194513) | Populus trichocarpa ectomycorrhiza microbial communities from riparian zone in the Pacific Northwest, United States - 17_EM | ecosystem: Host-associated > Plants > Roots > Unclassified | place... | reverse complement strand
TATATATATATATATATATATATATATATATATATATATATATATATATATTGTGGTATTTTCAATTCATAATATTTAATAACAACATTACAAACATCACCACCACATCCAAGGCCACCTATCACCACAACCATCGTCTTATTATTAAAGTATACATCATTTTATCATCATCCTATCATAAACCTCTACCACCATCACCTTACCAATGTTGTCCATCACCACTAACAAACGTTTTATACTAACATAACTGTCATTTTATCATCATCCCATCATAACACTCCACCACCACCACCTTCCTCGTCATCACCCACCACTTTATTATTAAAATAACTATCATTTTATCATTATTGTCACTATTCTATAATCATCACCATTACCACTAATCACAAATATTATAATTATAGTCATCATTAATATTGCCATCATAATTATAACTATCACCGCCACCTTTATTACAAACATCACATTGTTTTCTCATGTTATTGTTATTATTCAAAACTATATATGAAAAAATAATTTGTTTTATAAAAAATAATTATCTTAAAATATTTAAATAATATAAAATAACTTATTTTTTTTACAAAATATACATTAGACAACATAATCTAATAGAACTAATACAAATAGTGCAATACCACAATCATATAAATCACAACTACAACCATATATACAATAAAAAGGCAATGTTGTTAAACCTAGGCCAATAAATTGATCCACGATCCGGGATCTAGCTTGAGTAATATTTTAAGAAAACCATGTAAGAGTTGACCTGATCAAACATGGACCACTTCACAGGTCAATTCACAACCCAATTAAAACTTAATTTTATTTAAAAAAAATTCAAAACATCATCATTTTATTTATTTATTTATTTAAAACAATGTTGTTTTGATTGATATGGATCAATCCAAGTTTACCTACTTGGGTCATAGGCTAAATAGGATATAAATAACTTTGGTGAAAAACAATCAATACACTCTTCATGCCATCATTTGTTTTAACAAAATTCAATACCAATTTCTTGAAGGATATTTTTGCTAATTAACACTGTTTTTTTATTAAGAAATTGATAAAATAACACAATTTGAAAAACTTTTGGTGAAATAGCATCGTATGGTAAATATCGATATTGAGAATAGCAGTTTTGTAAGAAGTCGCGTTTAGGAACAACAACTTCTAAAGAAATTGTTAAAATGGGTTGGCATAAATTTCAAGGAATAGAGAGGAGAGAGAGAAAAGGAAAGAAAGAAAAAAAAAGATAACCTGAAGGCAAATCAAAGCTCTAATTATGACATCACTAGAACCATCAGAAAGATTTTAATAAGATGAGTCTATCGATACCAAAGACAGTCACCAACTATGATCAAAATGGGATACATTTTTTATCCAAAAGCAAGTGAGTCATCCACTGTGTGTCATTGAATTTATCTTGTCAAGAGTTTTTTTATGGTATCGGTTGTGTCATAATCAAAGCTTTAATGTGTCTCTAAGATCCTTTTCTCTTTATTTTTTTCTCTCATCTCTCCTCATTATAATTGCTCGCTTACATTTAGATGGAGAGTGTGATCCACTTTGATCACCATTAGTGATATACATTGGTGTCATTGAATTCATCTTGTTGAAATTTTTTTATGGTATCAGTAGTGTTGTAATTAGAGATTTGGTATGACTCTAGTGTCACTTTCTTTCTTTTTTCTCTTTCATCTCTCTTTATTGTAATTAGAGATTTGGTATGACTCTAGTGTCACTTTCTTTCTTTTTTCTCTTTCATCTCTCTTTATTGTAATTGTTTACTTGCCTTTAGACGGAAAGAATGACCCGCTCTGGTCATCATTGATGACCTTTCTTCATGTCATTAGATTCGTCTAGTCGAGATTTTATTACCATCATATCATAACCCTCCATGTAAAACCCCAGTTAAAATATTACAATATTAGAAAAATGCTAGAAGTCTAACTTGAAAATGCAAAAAAAGAATAATAATGTAAAAATAATAATAAATTGGGAAGGGATACCTGGTAAAAAAATAAAAATATAGCGAAACTAAAAAAGAAGGGCAAGATTGTAATTATAAGTATAATGAAAATATAAATAGAAATTTGGCTTCCTAAAGAAGCCATGTTGGCCATTTGAGAGAGAAAATGAGAGAAATATTAAAGCAAATTTATCATAAATTCTAGCTAAAGAACACCAAAAAGATATAAATAAAAGAATCAAAGAGAGATTAAGAAGGGATTGAGCAAGGAAATTGAAGATTTTCAAGGGTTGTTTGGTTAAGGTAGGCTGATTTTGAAGAAAAAGAAGGAAACAAGTGAGTAGAAAACTTTCTTAATCTTGTCTCCATAATTTAATGTGTTTAAGAAACATGGAACCTTGATTAGCTATATTTTGAATTATTAAGGAAAATTTATGTATTTTACATATGAGAATGTTATGGAAATAATGTTTAATGAACGGATGATTAAATGGATTTTTTTATGATAGAATGAGGTTAATAAGCATGAAAAAGAATTGGGTATTGCATGAATTGGAAAAAAAATGAAACTGAAAATTGAACTGCCATCTCATGAATTGTACAAACCGGTTGATCGATTAGGATTGCCAAACAATTTGGTTGACCAGTTGATATGAGGAATAATGAGTTTTGTTATTGTCTGAATCAATTGATCAAACCGATCGATTGTTTGTTCGACCATTATGGACGTTAGTGAAAGTGGTAATAACCGGTCAACCATTTGGTTGTGTCAATATGAACTAGTCAACCATTCTAACCGACAATGAATTATTATTATTCAATTTGAAACCCATAGTTTCATAATGCAATGCTTTTTCAAGATGATGATAAGAGGGATCGAGTTTAAATTACATGAAAGATAGAATAATAATTTATGAAATCCCCTTGGGTATAAGATCAATATTGATTAAAAATTGAAAACATTACTTTTGATATAAGGGTTTTGAAATTAAAAATTTTATAATTGTGATAATACAAGAGAGGCTACAGAAGTTGCTCAACCGATAGGGACAGGTAGACAAAAGTAGATTTCAGGTAGGTGTTTAACACCTCAATAGTTATTAATTCTTCTTTTAAAAGTTAATAGTGACTACTATAGAGGTAGTAATAATTGACAATTGCTATGTTGATGTAAGAAATCTTAATGGAAAATGAAATAATTGGCATTGGAGTAAGATGTTGGATTGATTTATATCCAATTGGGATTACTGGCATTAATGGCTTCTAAATAGGAATGTTGAAATAATTGGCATTCGAGCAAGATGTTAGATTGATTGGTATTCAATTTGGGATTACCAGAATTAATGGCTTCCAAATGAGAATGCCGAGATAATTGACATTCGAGTAAGATGCCAGATTGATTAGTATCCAGTTGGGATTGACTTAATCAATGGCTTCCAAATAGGAATACTTGAATAATTAGCATTCAAGTTAGATGTTGAATTGATTTCTTGTAAATTATTGGCTTTCAAATAAGAATGCCAGAATAAATGATAGATATAAGGATTGTCATGTCTATAAGTAATCGAAAAAGGGTTACACGATCATTTTATACTTGAAATGAAAGACCAAACAAATCGATTATGAAATGAAATAGTCGATTTATAAAACCATTCAAATAGAATGGATCAATAGAAAATGAGAAACTAGTGCAAGATTTTATTTAATTCATTATTGAATTATTAGGACAAAAAGAATGTACTAGAAATGGAAAGAGATTAATTAAGATTGAATATAATTATAGTAAAGATTAACGCGTTGTAATGTTAATTTTTGTTTCAAGTCCTTTACAAGATCATCAAGAATGCTTTTTTGTTATTGCTTTTTTGTTCTAGTTAATAGGAAATATATGTATGTAATTTTGTAGTTATGGATAATGTATTGTAATAATTTAAGCACTTCCTTTTGGTATGTACTCTAGAGCTTATGAACTTTAATATTTTGTTAGAAAAAAACTTGAAATTTAAAGTAGCGCTTATGATCATCATTTTGGTATAAATGTTGGACCTACAAGTAGGCTGATATTTAAATATTAGGAGTTGACTAGAAAAATATTAGAATTATTTTGAATATTCATCTATTTTAATTTGAAGTATTTTTCACCACAATATACGAGTTGTGAAAAACATCTTCGCCTTCTAGGATAGGTGAACCCTGTCAAGGCACCTACATAGATTCTTCCTATAAGAATTTATCTAAGCATATGAGCTCATAATAAATTTGAAATGTCAAATTTATTCATGAGTGTAAATCTTTATTCTGAGCCATAGATGGACCACCGCTTAGGAATCTATCAACACCTTTAAACCACATCCAAACCACACAATGCAACTTACCTCTAGTAAGGTGCTATAGGGGTGTTAATATCTTCCCTAGCCACAATTAGTCCCTTACCTTGGAATTTCAAATAAGACCAGTCCAAACAACTAGGTTGTGACTCCTTAACCTCGATGTCCTGCCACGCTGTGCGCGTATTTGCGACATTCCTTAGTAATTAAATTCTCTTATCGTTTTATTATTATACTAAATTGATTAAGTTAAAATGATGTGGTGATTGTCATGAGATTATTGATGAGATGAAATTTCTAGATAAGTTGAATTGATGTTTGAGATTGGATTGAGTAAATTGCATAATGTCAACACTTGAGATCATTATATATTAAAAGAAACTCTACTGAAATTTCAGTAAAAAATAGAAAAAAATCCCTCATTTTTAGAAATCACTATTTAACATGTTGATTATAAGTAAAAACAAATTGGGATCATTACACTCCACCACCACCACCTTTACAACCACCCCATTATCGTTGTCCATCACCACTAGCCAACATCTTATACCAACACAATCGTCAGCGAAGCTTAAAGAGGACGAAGCTAGACTATGGGTGACGAGTCAACAAAGAAGACGATTAGATCAGGATCATGAGAATGTGGGAAATAGATTAGATAAATCTTGCAAACCAGGATAAAAAAAAGCTTGTTCAACAGATCCTTTCCGATTCTGGTTTTCATGGATCCAAGTGTGCCTTTTGGGAAGAAATTGCTGCATTGATATGAAATGATTTTCTGCGCCTAAGCCAACAATTCAGATAAGGCTCGAGAGTGAAATAGAACCTTGACTTTCATTTTATCACCATCCCATCATAACATTTCAATACCACTACCACCTTATTATTAAAATAACTATCATTTTATCATTGTTGTCATCATCTTATGATCATTACCATTACCATTAATCACAAATATTACAATCATAGTCATAATTAATATAGTCATCATAATTATCACTATCACCACCACCTTTATTACAAACATCAAACTTTTCTCATTTTATTGCCATTATTCAAAACTATATATGAAAAAATAATTTATTTCATAAAAATAATTTTCTTAGAATATTCTAATAATATAAAATAACTTATTTTAAAAAATATACATTAAGCAACATAATCTAATAGAAACAAATCATACACTGCCACAACTATAGCTACTGCAACTACAACCATATATACTATAAAAGTCAGTGTTATTAAACCTAGGCCAACAGATTGATCCAGGATCTAGCTTGAGTTGTATTTCAAGAAAACCACATGAGAGTTGACCCGATAAAACATGGATAACTTCACAAGTTAATTGTGACTTGATCAAAACTCAATTTTATTTAGAAAAAAAAATCATAATATCATCATTTGATTTTTTAAAATAATTTTTTTTTTTATTGATATGGATCAATCCAAATTTACTTGCTTGGGTTATAGGCCAAGTAGGATAAAAATAACTTTGGTGAAAAACAATCAATACACTTGTCATGCCATCATCTTTTTTTAAAACAAAGTCAATACCAATTTGTTGAAGGGTATTTTTGCTTATTAACACTATTTGTTTTTTAAATTGATATATAACACAGTTTGAGAATATTTTTTTGGTGAAATAACATAGTATGGCAGATGTCGAGATTGAGAATAACAGTTTTGTATGAAGTCGGGTTTGGGATTAAAAATTTCTAAAGAAATTGTTAATATGAGTTGACATAATTTTCGAGGAATAAAAAGGAGAGAGAAAAAAGAAATAAAAAAAGATCTCGGAAGTACACAGAAACTCTAATTACGACATCACCAAAATCATTAGAAAGATCTTGATGAGACGAATCCATTAACACCAAGGATGGTCACGAACGATGATCGGAGTGGGCTACACTCTTTGTCCAAAGACAAGTGAGTCGTTCACTATGTGTGGCCCACTACAGTTAATGTTGGTAACTTTTTTTAGTGCCGTTAAATTCATTCCGTCAAGATCTTTTTGATGATATTAGTGGTGTCATTATCGTAGTTTCAATATACGTCCAAGATTTTTTACTTTCTTTCTTTTCTCTTCCATTTCTCCTCATTGTAATTACTCATAATTGGATTTAGATTGAGAGTGTGATCCACTTTGGTCACCATTGGTGATCTCTATTGATGTCATTGAATTCGTTTCATTGAGATTTTTTTGATAGTACCAGTGATGTCATAATTAAAGGTTCGTTGTGACTCTAGGGTCACTTTTGTTTTTCTTTTTTTTTTCTCTCTCTCATCTCTCCTCATTGTAATTGCTTACTTGCTTTTGGATGAAGAGTATGACCCACTCGAGTTACCGTTGGTGACTTTTATTAGTGTTATTGGATTCATCTCATCAAAATATTTTTAATGATATCTATGATGTCATAATCGAAGCTTTATTATTCCTCCGGGGTCTTTCTTTTCTTCTTCTTTTTGTTTCTTTCTCTCTCATCTTTCAAATTTGTGTTAGGAATATCTATTCCAGCCATGATTTCTTATAAAGTCAATATTCCTACTAATAACAACATGTATTAAACTATATTATTTCATCAAAACCTTTTTAAACCATGCTATTTTATTATTTAAAAAAAAAACAGGGTTAATTTAAAAAAAAAAATTCTTTGTGGAAGGCTGCTCTAGAAAAGCATGGTCGTGACTTTTCAAAGTGACAATACACGCCCACAAAATTAAATTCTTCACGTGAGAAACACAATAGTTGCGTTGTTTTAACGCCAAGACACATATATTTTTTATATAATACAAAAATAGAAAATATTTTTTGTGCTTTTAAAAGTTAATAATAATACAAACAAAAACATAAAAGGGACAAACAATATTATCCAATCACACCGCACAGGAACGAAGAAGCCCATGCCGAGCAAATCTGGACCGTACAGTCGGTCTCCATCCTGATGATCAAACTTTCCCTTTCCCTCACAGTGCAGTAGGGGCATGTTTGGAAGAATAAAAAAAGCAGGAGCCTGCAGTCTCGACGAGAGAAATTTCGCAGTCTCTGCCTCTGCTATTTATAAAATCACTCCAACCATTTGAGTCTGTACACAAAAACAGGGAGCTAGCAGTAGGCTTTTTAGAGAGAGAGAAACAAAAACACAGAGAGAGAGAGACAATAATGTCAGGTGGCATCGCACGTGGTCGTCTTGCCGAGGAAAGGAAGTCCTGGCGCAAAAACCACCCTCATGTCCGTAAAACACCCACACAGAAAAACAGAGACCTTCCCTCTCTATTTTCTTTCATTTTTATATGTTTTATGTTTTTTCCCCTTCGTTTATGAGTTTACAACCATGTGTTTTCTTGTGTGTTGATTTTGGTTAAATTTTTAGGGTTTTGTGGCGAAACCAGAGACACAGCCAGATGGAACAGTAAATTTGATGGTCTGGCATTGCACAATCCCTGGAAAACTTGGTGTAGGTTCTTCCCATCGTAATTTTCTGTCAATTTTGATTTCTCTTTTTAATTAGCTTGTTCTTGTTTTCTATTTTGGGTTTTCTTGCTTGTATAAGATATTTACTGTTCTTGACTCTCCCAATCTAGTTCTGGTTTGTATCCCGAGAAGCAAGAACAATTATAGCATTCAGAGGCTAAAATTACTTATAGCTTAGTCTCAAGGATTTTGTGCCTTGATCATGTTAAATTTTATTTATTTCTTTTTGTTAAGGCGGTGTCATGCTATAGGGTGATACTTAAATCAAATGGTTGAGTTCTAGTATAATGGCGAGATAAACTGGAGGTGAGGTAGTTGATCAGGCATCTGTAAGATTTAAGTTGCCAGGCCTGTTCTCTACGGGATGTGTCATTAAATTTTACTTTTTATGCCACAACTTATAAACCATGATGTTTCATTGCCCCAAGATGAAGGATGTTAGATTTTAAGATTGTTGATAAACTACTGGGAAAAAAAAGTTGTAATCTATCAAAGTTGAAAGTTTTGTGGCAATTTTGAAAGGTATTTGACATTCTTTAATTAGCTGGATTATGTCAATTTCTATTTAGAATCTTGAGTATCTAGCTAGCTTCCTATTATCCAGTCATTCTCCTGCTCTATTGATTAGTAAAGTTAAAGCATTTAGAATCTGGAGTATTTATCCTGATTGTTTTTTTTTTTCAAAGTTGTAACAGTGTTGTTATTGGATTGAATCCAGTCCCTGCTTATAAAAATTTGAATCTCATCGTATGAAATTCCCAGTGATCTTAACTTGTCTTCTCTGTCTTGGCATGGACTTGCACAGCCAGATGCAACTTACCTGGTTGAGAATTGCTGCTGTGCCTGTCAATTTATCAGTACCTTTTCTTATCCTCTCTGTTTCTTTTGCATGATGAGATCCGTTCTTTGAATTCATCTCAAATATTGTTGTTTATTCTGAACATTAGAAGTTTAATTTCTATGGCTATAGATATCACATTGAAGGCATCTGAATATTTGACAAAATAAGTGTACTTGTGAACACTCTTGTCCATTATGAGTTCAGTTGCTTTCGTGCTTCTGATCAATTTTCTGCTTTTGAATGTTGTAAAGCTAAAAGTTTGGTCTACCTTCTGGTTGCTTGTTGTTTCATTTGTTATGGCTTGCACCATCCACTTTTTTTTCTTTTAATTATTATTGTTGTTCTTTTCTGGTAAATGGATAATCCAATGTCAGCCATCAAGTCATATTTGATTCATATTATATGATGGTTTACTGATTTTTTTCTGAGGGTCTGGGAAAAAAGAAAGATAAATAGGGTAGATGTATATATCACCTGTTGGGATTGATTTTACAATTCATGTAATTTTGCAGACTGATTGGGAAGGTGGTTATTTTCCTCTTACACTCAACTTCAGTGAAGATTATCCTAGCAAGCCACCAAAGTGTAAATTTCCTCAGGGTTTCTTCCACCCTAATGTATATCCATCTGGAACTGTTTGCCTGTCAATCCTTAACGAGGACAGTGTAAGTATCTTCTGTTGCCTTTGATTATTGTTCCAGTTTTATAGGTTAATTATGTTATGGGATTTGTTCTGCTTATGGTGGTTTGTATAGGGATGGAGACCAGCCATCACAGTGAAGCAGATTCTTGTGGGTATCCAGGACTTGCTGGACCAGCCAAATCCTGCTGATCCTGCCCAAACTGAAGGTTATCATCTGTTTATCCAGGTATGCCAGCTTTTGAAAATTTGCTCTTCCATCTCTAGGTTATTTCTCTGGTTTTCTGTCTAGAAAATCTGGAAGAGCCTTCGAGCTTTTTAGGTCAAAATTTGTTTGACATGGTATAGAAGGGCTCTATCATATATATATATATATATAATATATATATATATATATATTAATGTAATTTCTGAATTGTTGTTTAGCATGCATTGTTAAATGATGTGTTCTGATCTGGTGAACCATGATCTTTGTTTAAAGTTTTTCTGGTTCTACCTTATCAAGTTCTTGCCATTAGAATTGTAATTCTCCTTGCTTCACCCAGCATGTGAGAAATATTGAAATACCTTAGAAAAGAAATGCTAAATGTTTATCGGTGAGGTAGAAAAAACACTTGTTCTGGCCTTGGGCATTGAGAACCCTGCCTGCAAGCTCATTGGGTATTAAATTTCTTCTGGATAGTGCTGTGTAGATTTTGTTGTTGAAAAGACCTGTTCCAATTTTATCAGATAAACAATTGAGATATAGTAAAGTACATGAAAAGTTGCTAGATGGTTAGTAGGGGATAATAATTTCTAATTTGTTGAAAATTGTAGCCATAAATGGCGAGGGTTCATGGGTGCCTTTTCCATGTGCAGAGAGGTCAATTTGTGTGAACAAGGGCGCAGAGTTTCTTGCACTTGGTATAGTATTACCATAACTTAATCTGAATTCTAAATGTACTTTGATTCGATGCAGGATGCTGCTGAGTACAAGAAAAGAGTGCGCCAGCAAGCTAAGCAATACCCTTCTCTTGTCTAAATGAAAGCTAGCGTTTCTGATTACTGTTGGTTCTTGGTAACTGTCCGTTGTCTGCAATTGTGTGATGCTGAACTTGTTTTTCCTGGTTATAGTTGGAACTTGGTAAATGTTGATGGCCTTCGTATCCTACTGCATGGTTGAACTTCTGTTTTGTCCCAAATTTGATTCCTTTTAATATTTTACAGTACACTAGTTAGGGAATGATACCTGTTCGGGTTTATATCAGATAGAAATCTAATGTTCCTCCTGAACGTATTTCTGTAATGAATGCTAAACAAGAGAAAATTTGGATTGCGACTATAGTTTAAGATAAAAAGGCACCTTATTCTCCACTGTTACTGATTGGCTTCCATTGATTGTGCTTAGTGTGGGTTGGCATTATGGCCAAAATGTTGCTCGCTAAAAATTGATTTTTTTATTTAAAATTATTTTTTAATATTTTTGGATTATTTTGATCTGTTGACATAAAAACTAAATTTTAAAAAATAATAATAAAGTATTATTTTAATGTATTTTTTTTTTTTTGAAATGCATTCTAGCCTACTTCTAAACGGGAACTTAGGCTTCCAAGGATAGCTGATGTCGCTCCTCTTTGAAAGTGACTGCTTGAGACATTACATGTTTGAAAAACTTGTGCGCTTCAAAACTATGAATGAATCTGCTGAATTTTATTAGTGTTTTTGTTTTTATATTTAATTTTCATATGAAAAATAAATTTAAAAAATAAAAAAATATTATTTTCAAGTAAAAAATATTTTAAAAAATAATTTTTTGATCACAATTTGACTCTAAGTCACTGGTCCTTTAAATTTCAATTTTGGGTTTGACCGTATGACATTTCTTTTCCTATCAAGTCCCTTTCACTAGTTTAAGGATTTTTGCATGTGAAAAAATGAATTTTAATTATCATTTAGCAATCTTGTGTTAAAATCTGTAAGAAAAAAAATTGAGGGAGAAAAGAGCTGACGAGTAGCAAAAAGGGTAATTTTGATCATGTAAGAAAAGTACGAAATCTGTTTAGGCATACCACTTTTCATCCATTTATTTTTTTTAAAAAAAAATCAAGCAAAGGAATGAGTCATTTGCTTGACTTAAAATAAAATAAAATTAAGAGTTGAATGATTAGAGTTTTTTAAAAGTAATGTTAGCAATTAAGTTACTAATGATTATATATAAAAAAATCATGTGCATAGTTTTTTTAAAGTTTTCTCATAATTATTGAATAAAAATAAAATGTCTAATTTTTTTATTATTATGTTTTTATACAATTTTTTTAAAATTAATTATTCTTTTATTTTTGCACACAATAGCATAAAATTTATCAAAATATAATACTTTTGTTTTTTTATTTGAATTTGTTTTTCAAATCACCGTAAGTCTCTATTAAGAAAAAATAATGTTATTAATAAAAAAAACATATGTTTTATATAAAAAATACATATGTTTTATATAAAAAATACATAAACAAAGATGCAAGTTTTAGCTAAATAAGCTTATTGGAAAGATTCATAGAAAAAATGGTTTGCCAGACACAATTATATCTTGAATTTGTTATGGTTTGTTATGAGAGATTTAGTTTAACAATTTTGAAGATGCCTTTTGTCGCACCTGACATGATCGTTGGGACCTTTTAATTTGAATAGGAAAATAGAAAAATAAAACCATTAACTTGTAATTAAAGAAAACTAGGAATTTTAAAATAATCATTGGTTTCAAAGATTCAGGTAAAGGGTTGGTTATACCTAAAAAAATATTGATGTCACTCGTACTGTATATTTTCAAATGAAATGTTACATTTGCTATGTGTTATCTCTTAGATTTATTCTACACATGTTATTAATAAGAGATTTTGTCAATTTATTTTAACAATATTTTTTTATGTTAGTCCCTAAAAATAGGACATTTAATCAATTTTGATCTTTTAATGAAAAACTTGATGTTAATTTCTAAAAATAAAAGATTCCATCGATTTTGATATTTTAACAAAAGATTTGATATTAATCCTTAAAATCATGTTTTGAACCCATTTGGATAGTAAAAATTAGGTTTTGACCCTATGTTTTTTAATATGTCTAAAATAGGTCCTAATAGCACCACTTTATACTCATTGTACTTACATGGGGTCATATTGACCACTAGGTCTACTCACAATAATAAGAAATAAAATGACATAACACACAAAAATCATAAAAAATATATTTACAAATAAAGACGATAAGAAGAACGTTATAGTTTTTTTTTTTTTTTATAATCATATGATGAAAATGATATATGTTGTCACTTCGAAAGGGACTCGCCGACAGGATAACGATTTACTGTATGATGAAAAAGTGAAATGAAAAGTATTGCCATGGACATCTTTCAACTCATTGATTCATGTTTATGCTGAACAAAAATAAATTATTTGAAAAAACAAGGTTGCAATTCATCAAAATAGCATGCAATTATTTTTTTTATGTTTATGTTTTTTCTTGTTTTATATGAAAATGCACCTACTATATTTTTTTAAACAAAACTCACATTTGAAATGCACATTCATATGCAAGAAACATCATGCTAAAAAATTAAACACACAAGAAAGTCCAAAATCCACATACAAATTACATTCAAATGCAAAACTTTTGACACACAAAATCATCATAAGCAACCAATGTTTTGTCACAAAAATTAAACAATATGTTAAAAATTAATTTGGGGTTTGAGATTGACCTTTTTGAGTTGCTAGAATCACTCAGGAAGACCTGAAAAATTGTTGAGAGAACGACAACAATGGCGGCGAGTGCAAGCCACATGCTGGACAGGGATGCCACTTTTGACATATCATTTCATGTTTTGCATGAGGCTGGAAGGCATATGACTAGCCCACCAGACACGTGGCTTCCTTCATTTTCATTCATGTGATGGAGATGTCACAACATACCATCGCTTGTGGAGGGAGATCAAAGCCCTCAAAGTGTCAGCTTCTTTTTTCTCTCTCTATTGGTTTGTTTTTCTCTCATTAGTTTTTAGATCTGCTATAATTAGGTTATATGACTTATATGATTGTGTAGTAGTCATCTAAGGGAGATAAATGGTGTTGGTGGTGCTTTATTTAGAGGTTGGAGGAGAGATAACTTGAGGAGAGAAGTTTTGGTATTAGTCCTTCTCTCTCCTCAATCTATGACGATATAGGGGTCATTATCTTTAATTGATGGAGGGATTTTGTAGGGGGTTTATAAATGAAGAGAATAGTGGTGGTATCACAAAAAATATAAAGGTTAGGTGAGAGAGAAACCGAGGAGAGAAGTTTCACATTCATTATCGCAATGGAAAGAAAGGAGTTGTGGCAACTGTTGTGATGGTTTAGGGGTTGTTGTGAACGTTGGTGGCTATTGTGAGTTGTTGTGAATGCATGAGAATATGGTGGCTAGGGTTTGATTTTTTAGGGAGAAAAGTGTGATTTTTTTCCCCTTCAAATTTTACTCTCATTTTTCTGCACACCATTTCCGTTTACCAATAGTGTCTAGGTTTTTTTACACTCTCCGCCTCCATCTCTCTCAAAGTCTTTTCTCTATTTATTGTATGATTTTTTTTTTCATAACCAAATTTCACTTTGATCTCTCTTTTTCTTGTTTTGTGTTTCACTCACCAAATTTGTTTTTAATTTAATCTTTTTATTTTTTATTTTTTTTTATGTTTTTGATTTTTTAAAAAAGATTTCAACAAGAGAAAAATAGTAAAAAAAATTATGAAATGGGTGTGAATGGCTGAAATGTGTTGAATTCTTCTTTTTTTTTTGGGATTTTTGAAAATATTTTGGGAACTAGAGGTTATATTTTAGGTTATGCCAGTTGTTCCATTTTTAAAATGCTTATGGTACAAAGTCTATATAAAAAAAACTTTTTGTAGACTTGTTTAATAAGCTTATAAAGAAAAGATGATGTTTTTGAAAGGTGTGCAAATAGTCAAAATAAAAGGTGATCATAGGAATACCTGATCGTTTTAAGGGTCAACCAACTCAAAGCTTAGTTATGAATTACCTGGTTTCCATGATATGTCAAAGATATGATTATTGCTAGATTGAAGTCTTTTTATAACAGAATTGGACATGGGTTGGATTCCTGGTGTGAACTTAAATTATTAGTGCAAGGTTGAAATCCTGGTATAAGGTTAAATTGTTATGACTCAAAATCAAACTTCTTGGTACTAGTTTGAATTTCAATGACGCAAGATAAATATTTGGTACTAGTTTGAATTCTAATGACATAAAATCAAGCTACTTGGTACTGATTTGAATTCAGTGACATAAGACAAAACTTCTGGTACTGGTTTGAATTTTAGTGATGGAAAATCAAACTTTTTGGTTGGTACATGGGTTTTGATAAAGCCAAAGTCAAGAAATAAATTGATTTGGCCATAATTTTTACAAAACAGTATTCGTTGATTTTTTAATTGGCCTTGCAAAGTATTGAGAATAAAGTTGTTAGAACTTTTAAATAATATGCTCAAAGATGAAAAGTACTCGCATTCAAGTCAACCCTTATTTGTTTGAAAATGAAATAATCTTCATCTTTATGAACATTTTCAAGTCTCTTTATTTTAGGATGTATGATTTGCAATATTTCAAAGCAATTCTCAGATATTGTGAAAGAGTAAAACAAACTTTTAATGATAGGAAGATCCAATATGTGATGACACCTTTAGGAATTGAGAATGAACATTCAAAAACATGACACAAAATCTTTGTCGTATCATCACAATATCAAACACCACAAATTTCAACCATTGATACACCTTTTCCATCCTACAATATGTTGTATTCTCTAGTATAAAAAAAGGTACCCTAAACACCTTCAACAAACTTATTTAAACCTGAATATCATAACCTGCAAGCCACACAAGGTCCAAGTCATAAAAGAAAATGTCGTTAGCATTTCTTTCTAGTTACTCTCATCAATATCTACCAACACTTGATGAGTACTCACCAGATAGTGAATGGTACAACAAAAATGTTAATTGTGAATGTTGTGAAGGAATCATGGGTCATTCCATTAATATTTTTCAAGAATTCAAGAAGCATAACAATAACCTAATTTAGAACAGATAGCTGTCATTTGAAGAGAAAATGATGAATATGACATAATTCATAAAAGATTTTAGGTTAGTTGATAAGGATATTTTCTTAATGATGAGTGGGATCTTGTAGTTGGTATGTGAATAAAAAAGTTCAAATTGACTTTTGAAGAAGTAGTGAAGATATCATGGTTATTAGAGAATGGGTGCCTTAACTTTGCAAATGTGGTCACCATACCCTTTTTAGACTTTATTGTTTTTAATGTATTTTAAGGCTACATCACATATTTTAATAAAGTGAGCATTTTTCAATGACCAATTGCTATTTTGAAATCACTAGATGTTTTCATGAAGTAATATCTAATATTTCATTTTCATCCAAAATGGATAAATATAATGGCAAGCTCAAATTGTTTTGTTAAATTCCAAGATATATCAAGGAAATATTGGGGGCTAATCCTTATTTTATGAATCCTAAACCTTTTTTTAACTCTCATTGAACCTTGGAAGGATAAAATCTTGATAATATATCTTTTAAAACCTTAAAATTACTTTTTTTTTTTTACTTCCAATGAACCTTAAAAAAGAAAATCTTGCTTATAAAAAATGATTTGATGAGATAAGTGATGGTAAAAAGCACACCACTTTTTTTGTAATATTAACCTCATGGTTTTCGTAGTCAACAATGATTTTGAATAAAGCTAAGATTTATCAATATGGATAAATTTGGTTTTGAGATGAAGAAATGTCATCTTAAATAATCCCCATTTATATATATAAAAAATCCTTTGTAGTTTCCATTTGAGCCTAAAATATTTTTCTTGGAGAATAACCCAAAATAGGATCAGCCTTTACACTATAGGTAAATTTTTAAAATTCTTCAAGTAGAGCAAACGTAAGAAGGGATAAAAGTGTCACAAAAGAGATCAATGGAAATGATCAATAAGTAAAGGGGAAAATAAAGTTGTCTAAAGAATCCTTAATTGAAGAAAAAAATATCGAATGAAAAATCATGAAAAAAAACTGAAGAATTAAGGTTATAGTGAGATTAATCGCTGAAATGTCAAAATTAAAGCGACAAGCGTAAATAATGTTTGCATGTAATAAGTGATTCTATGTCTTTGAACTTTTAAACATTGTTTAAGCCTTATGAATATCTCATTTTTTTTAAACACAAGCCTCAATCTACATTATATGCTTTTAAAAGTCACTTCTAATAATAATAAAAAAACAGTTTGTTTATATTGATAAGTTTTAGCCTCTAAAAAGATAATAAAAAGATGTTTTCAAGAAAAATCATGACCTATTTATGTGATGGATATCATTCTTCATGAAATCAAGTTATCAACATAATGCAAAGTAAGACTGGTCTTTTTGAAAGCCCAAACTTTTATTTGGAATCCAACCTTTTCTTTCCAAAAGAGCCCTCAATTATTGGAAAATGCCTTCATTTCTTTCTAAGAAAAATGAGCCAAAATCATGAGATGATCATTTTTTCATACAATCCCAACCTTTGCATACCTTGTTTTTTGTCAACAAAATACACAAAAATTGTATATCGGTATTGCATGACATGTTTTGGGCTTTCAACCAAATGAGTCTTATTTTTATGAAAATACTCTTAAAATTACCAAATGAGTCTTATTTTTATGAAAATACTCTTAAAATTACATTTCAATGATTTCATTTCAATAATTGGCTTGAATAAATATAATCATTAAAATTTACAACATGACCCCAAAACATAAAAGGATGATTTTAAAACAAAATGGTAATTGACTGAATTTGCAAAGTTCCTGGCGATAATGATGATGATGTGTTTGAGCCTCATGGTGCATGATAGAAAGATAAATAGTCAAACTAACCGAGGGAAAATCTATTTGAAATAATTTGTGATGAAAATGATATAAGTGTGCCTTATAATGGTTAAGAGAAAGATAAACAACCAAATTAGCTAGGAGGCAACTTTGTTTGAAAGAATCTATGATGATAATGTGTGAATGCCTCATGTTGGCTAATGGAAAGATAAACACGACTAGATCTGCTAGGGATAACTCTGTTTGAAAAAATATATGATGATAATGCATGTATGTTTCATGATGGATAATGGAAAGATAAATACAACTAAATTTGTTAGGGGTAACTTTATTTAAAAGAATATGTGATGAAGTGATGTAGTGTGCCTTATAAAGGTGGCTAAATCTACTAGGAGCAATGTTGTTCAAAATAATTATTGATGATGAGAACCATACTATGTTTAATTTTCATTCCCATTATCACTCCATTATTATTTCCATTTCATTTCTTTGAATAAAATGCCTTCAATATAGTTATTAAACTTGACTCGACGTGGTGGGTTGATCCAAGACCTGATTCGGGTTAGATCTGTTAGTAGATTGACTAGGACATTAATTAACTCGATCCGATCAAAACTTGATTGATCTAGTTGATCCAATCACCTTTAATCTAGATCTAATCATGTTAAAAAGATGTCTTCAAAGAAAAACAAAAAAATTGTTTAGAGTAGCATTTAAATGTGAACCTATTTTATTAACTAAAAAGATTTAACCAACTTACCAAGACCTAAAAAAAGATATTCAATTTAGTTTTAATATTACATACATATAGTTCTAAGAGTAGAAATCTAAATTTGTTAAGGTAATCAACCAACTAGATATAACATTAGGCATTAGTCTAGTCAAGTCTTAGATTAGGTTTAACAATTATGTTTATAAAGCGGGAATAATAATTCCATTCATAGTCCCATCATTCCATTCCTTGTTAAGAAAAAATATATTATAAATAATATGGATGATGATGATAAAGTATTATGTGTTTTATTTATTTTTAAAAATTTTGATTTTTTTCCTTATTAGCTTCCAAGCAATCTAATCTAGGTCACATGGGATGACCACTTCACTAAGAAATTGATCGATACTCTCAATTCAATCCAATTAAATGCTTAAATGATCTTTTATCAAAATTGAGTGACTAGTTGTTTGGTTCATCAGTAATTTAACAAGACAAGAAGTTTGTTTCAAATATGTCCCTTACTTCAAATAAATACACCACGAATGATCCTTCAATTTTTTTAATAACTTTCAATTGGTCCATGAGTGCAAAGCTCTTTTCAAACAAGTCTTTTAGTTCAAACTAGACAATTAGTTGTCGATTAGACTCCAAATTATTTTATAATGCAAGAGAAGAATGTGGTGGTATTGTGAACATATTTTCTTGCATTACAAAATAATAATAATAGAGAATTAAAAAGTTGATAAGTGTATTTAATGAAATATAATGAAAGTTAAATGGACTAATATATATATATATATATATATATATATATATATATATGGACTAACATTCTCCTCTCTCTAATGTTGGGGATGTTGGAGGTGATTGTTATTCAGTGTTGGTATACACTGGTTTAGGTATACATTGCTACTTCTGATACCAATATAAGAAGAAGCACAGTACGTGGCATTGTTATATATAAAAGAAACACAGTACGTGACGTTGTTATACCTGAGAATGATCTTTAGATCGAGTCACAGGTTTCTAGCCGATATACTGAGTTTGTAAGGAAAGAAGAAAAGAAAATAGATAAATTTTCTAATGCGAATGAGCAAGGTAAAACCAACAATATTAGGATCCTTGATCAAATACAGAGCATACTTAATTTGCAATTTAAAGAAAAATAAAGAATATATGTAAAGATTCAGAAGTTCAAAGAAATAAACCTTGAAATTATATTGATACAGAAAAGAGGATATTTTGCAAGAGATATGGGTTACAATTTTGGAAATTGATACAGGAAGAATAAAATTAAAGAAGAATATAATTCGTTTGCAGAGAAACTAGATATATGATTGTATCTTGCTCTGCCCTTGAAATGGAAGAAGGCCTCCTTTTATAGAGAAGGAAAGCCTAGCTTTTGTAGTAGTGGGAGACATCTTTTGTAAGTGGGTGATGCCTTTTTCAGAAGTGGAAGACACCTTTTGTAAGTGGGTGACTGCTGAGCTGAAAGCATATTTGTATTTTTTTTACCGACACTTTTCTTTTTAGTGCCTCTTGACAAGTGGCAGGATGCCAAAGCAATCGTCTTTATTATCATCTGTAAGGGAAATGGCAGGAGATATCGAATCAGATGAGCTGGATTGGGACAACACACACACACACACACACACACATACACACACACACACACACACACACACACACATATATATATATATATATATAGATTGTTTATTGTATAGAAACTTTAAGCAATTAAAATCAATATCAATATCAAAATACATTCTAACATTTTGAAATAAGTCTAAAAAAAAGTATCTCTATAATCAAAACCAGTTTATCTTATTGATGATGTTTTTTATAAAATTAAATTGTAAAAATACAAAAAAAAAACAATATGAAAAAAATTGAAGGGTTAGGTGTGCATGGGCTAGACATGTATGCCAGGGTTTTACATGTTTTTCTTTAAAGGGCATTGTTTGCAACTCTCTCAAACAACACATCGCTCGTATAGATAGACAATGCCTCGCCTGCTTGGATAGACAACATATCAATTTATTATCCTTCCTTTTCTAGTCACTTGAGGTAGCTCGAGTGACCAAAAAAATCACGGTACAAGTTTTGGATCCAAACAAACAAAGATTTCAACTAATTTTTCCACCAAGAACATGAAATAAACATTTCATGAACCATTATATACCTCATTTTTAATAGCAAAACACATTCTAATTAGTCTAAAAATACAAAATCAAATCTAATACAAAAAACTTTTCAAGCTTCAAACAACTTTTTCCAGTATCATTAAAGGTGAAAACCACCTTTATTAAGTTTCATTTTCATAGATGAATCTATAGACACCAAAATCAAAGTTATTGGTGATCTTATTCCAGTCACTCATCTTTTATGTTTTAGAAATTAAAATATAAAACAAATGAACTTTGAGACCTAAACAAAATTCCAAACATGAAACATGATCAAACTTAAAATAATTAAAATTAAGAGATCAAACTATAGATTTACACACATGGAAAGGGCTATCATTTGTTTTTTTGTAAAATGTCAATTTTGATCCATTTTCTTTTGATTTTTTTCTTTCTAATAATTCAAAATTCTTTCATGCAAAATTGAGATGTCATTCAATAACAAAGCAATCTTAAACGCCCAGGTAACATGATAAAAGGCAATTCAAAGAGAATGAGAAAATAAAAAATTGAGGGATGAAGGATGAAGATTGCACAATAAACAATGCCATGAATAGTATTTCTTGAGATCTCATTTTCATTTAGATTCTTTTAATTTTTAAACCTGGAATGAATCTTAGTTTTTCAATAACATCTAATTTACTTTATATTTATATTAAACTGGTTTTTGAATGCAAAGTGTTTTTGACCTTTAATTAGGGGTGATTATTTTCGATTCGGTTCGGTTTTTACCTATAAAAATAACCAAACCGAATTTTTTTATTTTAAAAAATCAAAACTGAACCGAAATAGAGTCAAACCGACCGGTTTCGATTCGATTCGGTTATTTTATATTAAAAACAAAAAACTATATTGTTTTTGGTTTTTTTTTTTGTAATTTCCAATTGGTTTGGTTTCGGTTTAGCTCGGTTTTTTTTCAGTTTTGGTTTGGTTTGGTTTTTCAGTTTCAAGCTTATGGAACCAAAACCAAAACCAAACCGGTTGGTTTTTAAAATATTCTAATCAGTTTAATTGATCGGTTTTTTTATTTTTTTTGCTCACCCCTACCTTTAATTGATACATATACTTGAATTGATCCCTCAATTTTCAATGAGATTGAATTTAGTTCTTGATTGTAGAGTTCTTTTCCAATAGATCCTTTAGATTAAACATCTTTACCGATAAATTATTATAGTCCAATACTTTCATCTAATCTTGGTTTGAGTCTCTGTTATATTATACTTTGAAGATTATGAATAATTGTATTTGATATTAATTTTTTTTATTTCAAAGTTTATCATAGTTCTCTGATATATTTCAAAAGTATAATTCCTCTTTTTTTGTACTTGTGTATGTCAACACATAAAGCAATTTAATTTTATCATGAATTTGTAAATTTACATTTAAATTTGAAATAACAAAACTCAAGCTTCAAGATTAGAGAATAAAGAAAGCTTGAACTATCAAGCAAGGAAAAAAATAAATGACAATTTAATTCAAACTTGAAGATAGTGACTTGACTCAATCTAAATGAATGAGTTTTTTTCAAAAACTCGATCCAAACCCATCTCAATATATATATATATATATATATATATATATATATATATATATATATATATATTATTTTATTTTATTTTTAATTAAATAATAAATATTTATATAAATATTTAAAACCTGATAAATAAAATATGAATATTTAAATTTTTTATTTGATAGATAATAAGTAAAGTATAAATATATATATAAAAAAATCTATGGATACTAATTTTCATCCTTAAAAAAAAAGGGAATACCCACCCATGCCAACGTCAATTGCTTAAGCATCCTTTTAAAGTTGATTTTCGCTTTCTCATACGATACTTAACCACCGCTTATAATCAAATTCCTTTTTTTTTTTCTTTATCAAAATGGAAATGTTCAAATATAAGATATCCATATAATATTAAATATTATAACGTATATATTATTGAATCTTTTTCACAAAATAAATATTGAATTTAATTTAAAATTTTGAACAAACCTCAAAAAGCCCCTAGCTTATAGGGGTAACCCAATTAGGTCATCAACATATTTTTCATCTCAATTAAGTCCCCAATGTATCAATGGATTCTTAGTCAAATCTTTTTGTTAGTTTAGGTTAATGTAATGGTTAGGTAGTCATGAAAAAATCATGTAATTTCTCTTTATTATATTAAAACCCATTAATTTGCTAAAAAACTAAAAATTTCCACATTACATAACAAAATATATTGTTTAAATAAATGAAAGAGCTTTATATTTCTTTATAAAGTTTGGTCTATCACGTGAGTTTCATGTGATTCAAAGCGAAAATCTTAGAAAGTTCACTTCTTGTTCATGAAAAGAGAAAAATCATGAGTTTTAAGTAATTGCTTAAGCGAAAGAAGGATCTGATTAGAAAATTATATTATATTAGGGCTTTAATTTTAAAAAATAGATTAAAGATTAAATAAAAAATATTTTTAAAAAATAATGTATTTACCATAATATCAAACACACAATACTTAATTTTAATTAAAAAATAAAAAAAATCAAAGGGCTTAATTACCCTCTTTTACCACTCAATGAACAACAAAATGGTTGCATATTACCTGCCACCTTCGGATCACTGCCAAGTACCAACAATACCATCTATTCCACCACCAACGGTGTCACCTATTCCACATCTACCTCCACCTCCACCTTCATATTATCTCCCTTAGAGCATCTCCAACGGAGCTGCTGAATGAATAGCAAAAAATAAAATAAAGTAATATTTTAGTTTTTCTTTGCTTGTTTTTCATACTCCAAGAGAAAAGTCAAATAAAATGCTAAAATACCTTTTCTTTTTCACAAATGATATTCCTATATATCTCTCAAAAGAGCCAAAACTAACAAAGTGGGGCCAACAAAAGAATAAGTCAATTAAATATAGCCATGTGGAAAAAAAAATAACATCAAAATCATTAAAAAAAATAAAACACTTATTTATTCCACTCTAATAAAATTAGCTTTTCAAATGGTTTTTTTTATTGGAGTATACATAATAAAAAAAAAAGCTATATTTATACTATTCAAATCCTTTTAATATATTAATATAAAATATAAATAAAAAATATTTTAAAAAACAACCTCACTTAAAATCATCCCAACAACATCCTAAGTAACCGTTCCTATTTTAATCATCCCAACGACATCCTAAGTAACCGTTCCTACTTATGTCTCATATGATCAGGTCCGTATACTCTTTGTTGCAGGCCTTCCTGATGACATCAAGCCCAGCGAAATCTACTCTTTATTCCGCGAGTTCCCTGGCTACGAATCTTCTCATCTCCGTAGCCCCTCCCAAAATTCACAGGTTCCTTTCTTTCCTTTCCTTTTCTTTCTTTCTTTCTTTCTTTCTTTCTTTCTTTTAAAAATCAATTGATGTTCTAAATAAGATTGGAACATTAAATATTTTGTGCTGGTTTTTAATCAGTGAAGCCAGAGTCTTGGTGGTGAATTTTTGGGAGTTTTTTCTTACATGTGTTTACGAGGTTGTAAGTAAATTCGGTTAAATAAAAATAAGAATGTTTTCCATGAAAGAAAGAGAAAAAAGAAAAGAAAAAGAAAAACAGAGAGAGAAGAGATGAGAATGCCAGTTATGGGGTGAATATGCGGTGCGTTTAAAATCTTAGAATTATGACAGCGCTTATCTTATTCATTCCTTGCATGATAAATAAATATGTTTTTCTGTTGAGTTGATTTATTCAGATGTACTGTGATTGTTGCAGCCATTTGCTTTTGCTACGTTTGCAGACCAGCCGTCCGCCGTTGCAGCCATGCATGCACTGAATGCAAGAACATCTTGCCCTGATCCAGTAAAATGCCCTGCATTGCTGTAGTGTTTGTTTTACATGAAACTTAAGTTCTGTCCCAGCTAACATTATATATTGCTGCTGTGGTTTGAGGCAATGCTAATTTCATTTTTCAATTTGAAGTCTGAGAAAAATTCTTATACTGAAGTGGCTGGTATCCAGTTAGTGGTGAGGGCGCCCTCACTGGGTTGTTTTTATGCATCAGGGTCATATTTAGATTAATTGCAATGCTGTGTGTGTTAGACATGCCACCAATAACTGAAAACTCTTGGCTCTGAACCTTTGTTGCAGGGGATGGTTTTCGATCTTGAAAGGGGATCAACCCTATATACTGATCTTGCAAAATCTAATGCCAGATCTATATCTAATGGATCTTGCAAAATTTAATGCCTGCATTAAATTTCCATGTAACTGACTTTTCTTCTTATTTATATTACTTGATTTTGAGGATCAGCGATGAATGGTCTGGTTTGGATAAGAAGGCTGGAGGGTCCTCTGGATTCTTGATGGCTCTCCTGATTCAGGTAAGACCACTGTCTAAAATTGCTAATGTCAGCTAGAACACTTTTTTCTGTGTTTATGTTTTGGACTGAGCACTCCCAGTTATTTTCTTTGTGGTTTCCTTGGAATACAAATCAATTACTTAATCACATGGAGGGCACATTCTTCTAAAAGCTCACATTGCACATGTTTTGCACTCTTGGACACTAGCAGGTTTTGGCAGCGCTCACTTGCCTGGAATGACTATTTCTGCTTTCAACACGATTGGTATTCCCATCTGCACAAAGGTCATTTGCACTTCTTGAGCACATCTTTATTATGGAGCTAGAAATGAGTCAAAGCTGGAAAACTGGTTAGATTACCTCACTGCTTTTGTTTTTATGCAAATATCAGTCCCATGAGTTCTGCACCTTTCTTTTCTATCCCAAGTTTTATCTCCTCGAAATAGAATTGCTATCATGTTCTTATTGTTTGAGAAATTGTTCATTTCTAGATCTGGATTTTTTGTAATTCTCTTGTGGAACTAAAATTGTTCAATTTAGTTCATAGGATAAGTTGTACTTGTAAGTAGTCGTAGAATGCTGGAATATTTACCATGGAGAAACATGACATGCAAATGTACTTAGAGTAGATTGTACTCCTGTAAGAGTTCTTGCACATCCTTTATGTTATTATGGGCCCATTTATTGTTGGATTGTTTTCTAATCAAAATAACAGGATGTGATCTGTACAAAAGCATTTAGTCTCTGATGATGATAAACTAATGTTTCCTACATCCCCATGTCCAGCACTCTTTGTGGCTAATCTGGGGCAAAATTGTACAGAGCAAGAGCTAATTCAAGTATTCTCAAGGCAAGGAAGCATTACTCATTCCAAGTGTGATATTCTGCTGATTCTTTTTCTAAAAAAAGGAATAAGTAAAAATACATGATGATAAGTAACTTGAAGGGCAATAATACTTTTTTTTTTTGGTAACCATGGGTGTCCGGATTAGCTTACGCACATCTCAACTAATCCTTCGAGGCCCTGAAGTTAATGACCATGTATTCCTCCAGTTGCTCTGACGTTTGTGGCACTCGAACTGATAAACTTTAGATAACAAACTTAGAATTTGATCAGTTAAATCATACTCGGAGAGCAATAATACTTGCAATGCCTTTGAGTAACCATAGCAAAGGCCTTCTTTTGAAAAGGAAAGTGGAATATTTGAATGAATTTCCCTGTAACTTGTAACTATCTATACAGGTTTGGCTTCAAGGTAACGAACGAATAGTCTCGTTATTCATGCTTCTCGTAATGAAATCTCGCTCTATCTTGCTTAGGTTTTGGATTGTTTGCTTCCTCCTTGGCATTTGAACAAGCAATATCTTTAGTTTGCTTTACTTCTGAAATTGATTTCACAATTTGTCCCGCGGAAGCTTAAATTTGTTGGGAATATCAATATATTGTTTTATTTTGTCTTGGATATATAAATTTTATTTTCTTGAAAGTAAATCATAAAAATAACTAATAAAATATCAGTTTTACTATATTTCTCGTATCTTATTCAAATTCTTTATAACCTGACAACATGAAATATGGAGCCTCACCATTGAATCATAATCTCTTTTTAATTTAATTTTTTTTTTATGCGGTGGGTGGGGAGGTGCGCAAAAACCTAAGTATACAACGGATGCATGCACCATGTTATTAACATCACCAAGAAAGGGCGTTGAGCTGAACAGCATTGAATGGTCATGGCAATCACCACCGAAATTTTGACTTTTTTTGGCTCAATAATTGAGCCGGCTGCAACATTTACATCACAATCCAAATATTGGGACATGTTCTTTCTTGGTGGCGTTGATACCAAGATTTTTCTGCTAACTGATCTGTTGACTTCTCCTAATCAGAAACAGGCAGGCAGGCACACGGCCTCAATTGGTACAAGGCTTAGCCAAGAAAGTAAAGTTTTCCATGCGCTCTCATCATCAGGTGCATTGCTGATAAATGTATTATTTGACTACTACAGCAAATGAAAACCTTACACGTACCTAATGATTTCCTGGAAAAGCCAAAAGTTATGACCCTTGAAAACATCAATTCAGCCACCCATATGTATTTCCACACGTCATTGCATGCCACGAGAATTATTGGAAATGGCTCCCCCAAAGTTTTGTTTGCCGGACAATTTCTTTGATAATCTCGGACGTTTGTTTTTAATAAATTTATTCCAAATAAAAATATTTTATATGCTATACAAAACAAACTTTTAGGATATTAAACATTGATGTTAAAAATATAGTAGTAATGGAATTATTGATAATATTGATAATGGAACAATAATGATAGTGAAGCAGGTGTTGTGGTGGTGGTGTTTTAAAAGTAATATAAAATCATTATAAAGTCACATCTAGCAATTTAAGCTTGTAAATTGAGATAATTTTTTGATATAATATCGTAACTTTAATTATCAAATAGTTATGAGTTCGAGTCTTAACTCTTTCATTTTTTCTAACTAAAATCAATAAAATTAAGAACAAGTGATGAAATCGTGAAAACTTTATATTGGATTTGGTTTTTCACAACTTTGTATTAAAAAATGATTAAGCTTGATCACTGGTTGGTGAATTGACGGGGTTACTTCCACTCTCACTTGTAAAAGCAAGTCATTTATCAAAATAAGAGATCCTCCGATATTTAAGTTAGTAAATACAGGAGAATAAGAGTATGTTGAGTATAAGAATAAAGTGTGGAGTAGATGAAAAATGTGCGATGAGAGGAGCAGGATAAAAGGAAAAGCAATGTGGCTTAGTGGTGTTGTATGATCTGTTATGTTTCCCTGAATAGAGTTTTGTAATGTTGAATGAACTTGTGCAATTTTTTAAATGCCTTGAATTCATTTTTACTTAGTGAACCAAGATATTTATAGATTGCGATCATGTCAACTTACCTCGAGGAGAGTAATGATGAAGAATAGTTGTTTTCCTTTGCATGTAACATGAAAAGTTGAGTCATTTATTGTGGTGTCTTATTATGCTATTAGTAGAGAGATTGGTGTTTGGTAAGTACTATTTAAGATAGCATGCAACTATGAAATAGCCATTGGCTAGAGAAGATGGGCCCTATACTAAAAACTTGTGTATAATCTAAGGAGAGTGCGATGTTGTATTGATTTTTTTGGAGCTTGTCATCTTGCATTATAGTGTGTACTAGTAACTAGAATTCTCGTTGTTTGAGCCTAAAAAATGGCTATTGGAAGGCCTAAGGTGTAATAGATGGGGTCGCTAGCCGATGGAAAGTTTGGTTAGGCCTGGCCCAAACAACTAGGTCAATCCATTTTGGACAACCCACAAACTAGTAAGTACTAGTTCATTTGGGATAGTGTAACTGGTACAAGGCTGAATTTGGACTGAAATTTAGGAATTAAAGTAAATAGAGGGAGAAAAACTAGTTGGCCTCTGTAACACATGCGCCAACAAGTAAGCCATGCCTTGTTGCTTTTAAGCGACCCTTATAACTCACGAATAGCTCTGATGATGGCATTTCTTGACGTCATTGGGATTTATCTCGTCAAGATCTTTTTGATGATTCCGTATGTGTGTTGATCAAAGCTCTAGTAAGTCTTCGACATACCATTCTTTTTTCGTCCTTTCTCTTCTCTTTATCTCTCTCCTGTATTTAAAAACACATTGCTTTTACTAGTTTCTCCTGCTTTTTTTGGTTATTTATGGGACATGCCATTTTTTCCATTTTTTTCTTATTATCTAGTCCATTTAGGCTAGATATCTTATACCTCACCTAAAACTTTCTTTCCATGACTGACAACTTAAGAACTCCAAGACATGAAAGAGTAATTGACCTCTCCACCGTAGGCACTCCAGCTCCTCCAGATCTCCACTAACTCTCTTGTTAAGTGAAGATGCTTAATGATGTTGTTCTAGCTATAAAACAATAACTTCACACTCTTTCACTCTCTTAATAAGAAACATAACACCTAGCTTCATTGTATGCACCACTAAATGCACAAAGATAACTTTAGTTTTCTTAAGGAATATGATATAATGACGTGCAAGAAAGTAGATACGAGACACACTCATACTCTAACTCTCCAAAGGAAATGCCTCCGTATAAAGAGTGTTCCCATACTGGATGCTTTAGGAGTGGCTACCATCATTGATCTCTTTTTGAGTCTCACTCTCATACTCTTTATTGAAAAAAACCTTGACACAAGACGAGATTAGTAACTTTACAAGTTCCTAAGAATGGACACCACATACACCAAGTGAAAGATTCTCTACTTTGTCACTGAATGGTACATATTTATCTCTCAATAGATTGCGACTTTATGAAGACCAACTTAAACAACTATAATGGCATCATAAAACCAAGAAAGCATATGCAAAACATGTGAAGTATCCCAGAGCTTGTAACCCAAGACATCGATGTTATGTATATAATTCTCATGACAACATTATGTGGATATGCTTAGATGTAATATCAT